>Ga0334884_1004067_pt1 | contig 15594 bp, 24 predicted proteins | sample GraSluR1_MG_7_FD_207215 | JGI IMG/M metagenome (GOLD analysis project Ga0334884, IMG submission 207215) | Sludge microbial communities from methane-producing bioreactor in Wageningen University, Netherlands - Granular Sludge_12_05 R1 | ecosystem: Engineered > Bioreactor > Anaerobic >...
ATAGCATAAATTGTACATATATTCAGCACTTGTCCAAAGAGCGGACAAATAATTAATACTGATGCCCTTTTGTTTTAGAAAATTCAAAACCTAGATCATCTAAATATTCTTCAACTTCTTTATTTTTAACAAACACCCCACCCTCTACATCTATGATATCAGCCTCATTTTTTTCAGTGTCATAAATAGCAAAAGAAATTTGACTATTTTTATGTCCAGACACTTCCCCTGGATTAATAACTAAACAATTATTAATTATGTCTTTGTTTTTTATATGATTATGGCCATAAAAAACGGCATCAAATTCACCGGACTTAGCCATCGGCTTAGCTAAATCGGGATAATGAGTTATAAATATTTTTCTGTTATCAATTTCTAAAAAATCATAAACATTATCAGCTATGGTCATATTGCTTTGAGGGCTTAATGATGTTTTAGTGAGAGCGCTTTTATCACCATCGTTATTTCCCCAAATAGCGTGGACAGGAATATCTGATCCGGCTAGTATTTTGGCTATGCCATTGTTTATAAAATCGCCTAAGAAAATAATTTTCTCTGTGTCTTGGTTTTCTTTGATTTTCTTTAAAACCAAAACCAAGTTGTGGAAATTATCGTGGATGTCGGAGATTATTGCTATTTTCATATTTTTTATGATTAGTTATTTTTTATAATTTTAATTTCTTGAACATAATTCATTTTTAAAATACTCTCCTCATCGCCATCCTTAAACATAATAAAATTATTGTCCATAAAAATTAATTCTACATTTTCTATTTTTTTATCTTTTTTTAAAACAATAGCTATTGTAAGCTTCCTTTTTTTCTTGAAAGCAGATAAAACACAAATAAGGATATAGTTTAAAACAATAAGCAACAATGAAATAAAAAAGTAATTATTATTATAATCACCAATAATTAAGATTAAAATTAAAGAATTAAACAAAGAAAGAAGAAACAAAATTTTTATAATTTTTTTGAACAAAACCGACATCCAAGTAAAAAATTTTTCAAGATACTCAACTATTTCCTTATCTTCAGATATTTTATTAAAATTTACAGAGATTTTACCAAAATTAACCAAAACAGAACCGCTTAATAAGAAAAAAATTACAATTAAACAAATAAAAACAAGTGGTTGCCTAATATTAATATTTAAAAAATTCAATAAAAGAAAAGATAACGCTAGATAAAATAAAATATAAAAAACAAAAAATAAAAAACCGGTATAGACGTCCTTGCCTTTATTAAAATATCGCATTGAATCTTGTTCAGATATAATTACCCCAAAAAATTTAAAAATAAAAAACAAAGCTGATGTTGTAAAAGCTCCTGATATTAAATAAAATAGAATTGGCTGATTTAATAAATCCATATATTTTAATTAATAATTTTTTTATCAAAACTCTTAAAGTAATTATTAGTTTCTTCGTCCGTAGAGTAAATATAGCAACTCTTCATACCTCTCGTCATTAAAGTTCTATAAGTATTTTTAATAATTAAATCTGCCTTTCTTTTTGCTTTTTCAGGATTTTCTCTGTAAAGTTTTTTATATCCTTTAAGTGAGGCATCTGTTTTTGCTCTTTTGTCTGGATTTGTAATAATCTTACCATCCCGAACAATTAAATCATCTCCAATAATAACGCCAATATAATCAAGCTCTAAACCCTGACAAGTATGTATACAGCCAATTTCATTTACAGATTCTGGAGATATAATCCACAAATTACCATCACTTGCCAAGTTCCAGCGCATTGCAAAATTATGCTCAGGGATTATTATATCATTTAACGTCTTGTTCTTTTTACTAACCCAATCCCAGCAATAGCCAGCAACCAACCTCGCTTTATTGTTTATTTTATTTTTCTCAAATATTTCATTTTTTAAATCATTTGGAGAGTCAAAAAACTTCAAATCATAGTCATCTGAATCAAAAACAACATTGGCTGTTTCTTTGATTTGTAAAACATTATCAAGCCACGCTAAATATCCATCTGAACCATTACATCTAAACTGAGAAGATAGAGATAAGTTTAAAATATTAGCAGAGTTTTTATTAGACCATTTTAATATTTCCTCTTTTGTTCCAATATCCTTCCATGTAACTTTTTGATCTTCATCTATGAAAAAGACTGAAAACTTTGATGATTCGATAATTTCTTTTATCTGATTTTCACCCAAATTACTAAACATACCCGATTTCTCATTCAATCTGTGAGCCTCGTCAACAATAATTGCATCAAATACATCCTTTTCAACACCTATAAAAGATCCCGATCCAGAAAATAAATTAGATATCTCTGTTTTTTTAAGAGTGCCTGCTAACTTACTTTCATAAACATTTCTTGGCGCAGCATTTTTAGTTACATATTGAGAGTTGAGGCCAATCTTCGTAAGCTCTACTAATAGATTAACAGCTACAACTGACTTTCCAGTACCAGGACCACCGTCAACAATTAAAACATTTTTATTACTTATGCTAGATTTTTTCGCCAAACTTAAAGCAGTTTCGAAAACAATCTTTTGATCATCTATCATTATAAATTCTTGATTCCCTTTTAGCATCGAGGCCATTGAATCAGCCAAACTTTTTGAAGGCCTAATTCTCCCAGAGTCTATTCTATACATTATCTTAGAAGTGTCTCCGTGTTTTACAAATCTTTTTATAAAAGATCTTAACTTTAAAGCATCACTTTTAAAAAAGGCAGGGGCCTTTTCTGTGTAGTGACTATAAAAATCATTATTTATAACATTCTCTGTGTCATCATAATTATGCAAATAAGCACATGGGACTAAGTTAATCTTATCGGTATAAACAGTCTCATTAAAACCGCGCAACAAAGAGGCATAGGACCATGCCTGATAAGAGGGATGGCTTGTTTCTACCAATCCACTTTTAAACCTTGTCTTGACAACACCATCTTTGTCAGTTTTTTCGACTTCTGACCACTGCTTAAGCTCTACAATAATAACCTGATCATTATTTTTTTCATCTTTTCCAGTTAATATAAAGTCTACACGCTTTGATGTTTGCGGTATTTGAAACTCTATAGCCACCCCACTATCTTTTGGGATTTCATCATCAGATAAAACTCTATCCATATAACTCATTGAGTTTTTCCAAGATTGAATCTCGCTATTCGACACTCTTCTATTAAGTTTTTTTTCAAAAAAATTAAGAATAATATTTTCTATATCATTCGTTAAAACGTCATTTAAAAACCGCTCCTTTGTAGAATTATAAACTAACATCTATCTATAAGTTATTATATTTATTATGTCTTCCTTTGGCTTTGTCTATGGGATATTTCTTTTCATTTTTTGTCATTTTATCTTCAAATGCTTTTTTAATATCAATATCTAAATCATGACTCATTAAAAGAATCCAATACAAAACATCAGCCAATTCTTCAGCGACCTCATTTTTATTAGACTTAATATAGTCTTGCATTTCTTCATTGTTTTTCCATTGAAAATGCTCCATCACCTCAGCTGACTCCAAAACCAAAGAAAGCGCCAAGTCTTTGGGGTTGTGAAATTGGTTCCAATCTCTGTCATTTATAAAATCTAAAATTCTTTTTGTTAATTGATTAATCTCGGACATATATAAAAATTTATTTAAAATTTATAAACCCTCTATATTTATTTTATCACCGTTTTAAGCAAAAATCAAACAAAATTTAAGTTAAAAAAATAAAAAAGGACTGTCTTTACAACAATCCTTTGAAATGTTTTCACTTAAACATTATTTATTTGTCTGGCTATAACGGCAAGAGTAGTATTCAACCGAAAAGTTCGGTTTTAATTCCTCAATTTTCCTAATAGCCATAGCTTCATCGAAAAAATTTCCTGACTTTTCACGAAGCACCTCCTCGCTTATTTTTCCATCTTTAATCATGCTTATTACCTCTGGCAATAATTCAACGATCACTTCGGCTGTGGGGTCGACATACTCCACAATAGAGCCATCCTTTTTTTCATAAACGGTTATAACACTACCAGATGGTTCAATGGCAATACCAAAGTCCAAAAATGGAAGTATGTTGTTGCGAAAGAATTCTTCAATCTCGCAATTTTTTTCTCCACCTTTCAGTATTACTTTCATTTTCTAAGCTCCTAATCTTTAATAAATAATTCACAAATTTTAATCTCGCCGGTTTGCAAGCCATGACTCGCATTAACCTTAAAAGTATTAACAACTTCAAACCCATACTTTAAACCTTGGACAGCAGGGTCATTGGTATCACCAGCCTTAGCGTAATAAGGCATAAGAACAAAACCTCCTTCATTAAGATGTTTGGGTGCCTCCTTCAAAAAAGATTGAATTAGATTAACAGGCGCCAACATACTGGAAGCAATTGTGCCACCAAAAAATGGATTACCGGTAAAAAAGGGATGATTAAAAACAATCAAATCAACTTTTTCGGAAATTTTTTCAAATAAATCACCCTGCAAAAGAACAGATTTGTCTTTTATTTTAAATCTGGCAATATTTTCCTTGGTGTTTCTAAAAGCTGAACGAGAAATATCGCTAAAAATGACACTTTTAGCACCATACAAAGCCATGACTAAGCCTAGCAAACCACTTCCACAACCCATGTCAATTACTGTTTTATCAGCAAAAAGGCGCTTATTGTTATAGTACAAATAACTTGCACAATACCGAGAAGTGACTGAAGTAGGATTTAAAACTCCCCTACAAACCAAAAAATTATCGAGACTATCTCCTTGACCAGACAAATCGATGCTAACTTCATGATCATTATGCTGGTTGTTTTCCCATTGCTTTATTAATTGAGCATTTTGCTCTTCGTTGAGACCGCTGACTCTTTTCATTATTATTATTTTTTAAAGATTAATAATTAGTTTAATTATTAAAAACACCAATCATAAAGATGATTTTAACAATTAAACTAATTTATCTTATTTCTTAAAAAACTAGAAATAACTATATATTCTGGCATAATAATAACTCTATGTCAATAAAAAAGGGTTGAACGAATTCAACCCAAAATAAAATTTTTTCTTACAACTTAACCATTTGCTCTGGCTTAGTAATCGAGCCATTTTTGATCAAAGCGTGATTTATCATCATCTCCAATTCACTTTTCAAAACTCTTTCAGACATTTCTCTTCGCTTTTTTTCTCCAAAAGACATAGCAAACATGAACCAGAATAATCCGCCAACACAAGCAAAGGTTAATGATTGAAAAATAAAGGCAGTAATCAACTTTGCAACAGAATCAAACGTCAATTCTTCCGGAAGCTGAATTATCGATATTCCCCATATAAACATAGGCAATACCAAAGCTATAGCCAATACTAATGCTGATTTTTCAGGACTCTCCTGAGTTAGCATTTTTAATTTTCTTAAAGAATCAATCTTTGTCATTATTAAATTTTTTAGGTTAAACAACAAAATTCAAAAATATCCAATTCAACGAAAGAGAAAGAATGTAGCCCAAGCACAAGCTAAAAGCATGTTTAAAATAAAAAATGAAACCGTTTTTAATCTTTAACTTTATGACTAAACTTTCTATCCCAGGCAAAACCTCTTTTTTCGGTTCAAGTCTGTCGTTTATAATTTTCACCAAAACTATAAAAACGAAAACAGAAAGAATAAAGACCCAGCCAAGACTACTACCAAAAATAACAGCAATTGCGAAAGACACCAAATTGAAGTATTTCTCCATTTTTATCTATTTTTTTAGTTAAACAATTGAATTAATTACTAAATTTACTAAGCAATAACTAATAAAATCAGTAATTAACTCAATTGCTATTTTCAAAGTACTACTTTCAATTATATCATATTTTCTATTATTTGTCAAACTAAAATTTATAAACCAAAGAAAGAGGTGCGGATATAAATTACTTCTCAATATTTCTAACATGAACCTCTTCACTAGAATCCCAGGCCGGAACTGTTATTAAATTTAATTTCATTTTGCCGAAATAATAAATCTTAGTGTTGGGTGGAATCACCAATAAATCAGTAGCCTTGACGGGTGTTTTAACTCCATCCAAAAAGAAAATTCCCTCGCCTTCTAAAATATAATAAATAAAAGTACTTTTTTTATGATAAAATTCTTCAAAGTGCCCCTCCCCCACCTCGGTATGAACAAAACCGACCTTATTGCTTCCGGTTTTATAAGCCCAAAGATTTATACCAAATTTAGACACAAATTGTGCTTCACTTTTTGTTGTCTTTATATTTTTAAATTATTTTACTCAAATCCTCAAAAATAACAACTGGCTTCATTCCCAAGATCTCTTCTTTATAAGAAATTTCTGGAATGTCATTAAATAAATAAATTTTTTTACCAAGATAAAAAGCTATACCTATCTCTAAAAAAGTATTACCACCAATATAATTGGCAATATCATTTTTATCATAATTTAAAACCAAAACAGCATCAGCCCATTCTATTTTTTTAAAATGAAGTCTCATGGCCCATTCCTTTCTGTCCCAAATCCAAGTATCACTTTCCTGTCCCGTCTTTCTTTTTGAATAATATTCAGCGACTGAAATCATTTTGCCCTGATTATCCTCTACTTCAGAAGGAGGCAAATCAACTTCATGACCCAATAATTCTAATTTTTGTTTTATTTCCAGCATTTGCTCATAAAAAGCAATACTCCCGCAAATCGTTATTTTCATATTATTTAATTAATTTTAAAACTTTTTCAACCACTTCTTCTATTTTTTGATTATCAGTTCTAAGTACTACAGCTTGGTTGTTTTTTTCTTTTTCAAATATACTCACTAATTCTTTAAATCTTTCTTTAGAGGTGTTAGAGATTCTACTATTAGGATTAGCCAAAGCACTAGCAACTCTTTCCTCAAATCTTTTTTCTAAAACAGAGAAATCAGTTTCCAAATTAATCTCTATTATTTTATAATTATATTTCTTAGCTAAGTCAATTAATTTATTCCTATCTTTTTTATACAAAGAAGAATCAGAAATTATATTATATTTTTTCTCAAAAGAAATCTTGGCTATATCTAAAAGCAAGTCAAAAACCAAATCATAATGTGTCTTAGAGTTGTATCCAGAAAAAGACCACTTAAGAAAGTCATAAGACAAATGAAACAAATTCTTTTCAACTTTCATTACTTCTCTAATAATAGTGCTTTTACCAGAACATGAAGAACCGTTTATAGACAGAAAAAACATAAATAAAAATTATTTTGGTTTATTAATCTCTTTTCAAAATACCATTATTTTATCCAAAAATCAAACAAAAATTAAGCTAAAAAATAAAAAAAGCCCAAATAAATTCAGGTTCTAAAAAAATAAACATTCTCTAAATATTTTTTAAAATTGTTTTAATTTAATCAAATAAAACCCTCCTATCTTCAAGAGAAAAACTGTAAATTCTAGCCCAATTTTCAGCCTTAAAATTTAAAGCTTTTTTAATCTTATTTAAAGTGCTAAAACGAACATCAACATTGGCACTTTCAATATTAGAAATCATTTTTTGAGTTGTCTTTGTCATCTTAGCCAATTCTTGCTGACTAATGTTTAAAGCAATTCTAGTACTATAAATCTCTACCCCCAAATTAATCCTCTCTCTTGCCTCCTTAGAGTGCTTGCTAAAATTTTTATTTTTCCTAGCTTCTGCCATTGGATCTCTTTGTGATTTTTTATTATTTGTATTCTTCATAGTTATTATTATTCAATTTAAATTTATTTAAATATTTTTGAGAAATTTCATAATGTTTTATAATTTTTTTCTTCTCCCTGTTACTTTTATAGTTATCAGGTTTCTCAAAAACATTTAACAAAACAATTTTATTTATATAACAAAAATATAAAATTCTAATAACTATATTCTTGTTTTTTCTAGTTTTAATTTCAAAAAATCCATAAGAATGAACTGGCTTTGCTATCGGTAGTATTGGCTTTCCATTATTTTCTTTAATAAAATTTATCTTTTGATCAATCTCTGCTAAAAGTTTTAAACGTTTACTACAACTAAAATCATTCAATTCTAAATATTTTTTAACAGGACAAAAACCCAAAACATCATCATAATAATAAACAATATCCATAAATCCTGTCTATCTCTATTATATCTAATAGGATATAAGAGGTCAAGAGTTTAATAAATTAATACCAAAATATAACACAAACGAAATAAAGCCATTTAAAATTATAAATAAAAATATAATTTATTTTTTTCTCAAAAATCAAACAAAATTTAAACTAAAAAATAAAAAAAGCCGTAACATTTGTTACGGCTTAATATGTCCTATTACAAAAAATCTTTATTCAAGCACAAAAACATCCTCTATCTTTAAATTAAAAATCTTACTTATCTTATAGGCCAAAATAAGTGATGGATTATATTTTCCTTTCTCTAAAAAACCAATAGTCATTCTAGTGACTCCAACCTTCTCAGCCAAATCCTCCTGAGTCATGTTATGTTTAGCCCTTAACTCTTTTATTCTAGTTTTCATTAATTTAAATTTAATCCTTAATACCCTTTTTCTCTAAAATATAATTAGAAATACTTTTAACTAAAGCTCCGCCTAACAAGGCAACTAAAATTATAATATTAAAATAAACCTCACCTTTTAAGGCGTGAATTATAGTTTCGTAAACCAAACCAAAAGCTAAAACCAATGACATAAACCAAGAAGAATTTCTTTCAGCTACCGCTTCAATTTTAAATTCCAATTCATCTTTTTTAACAGTCAACATTATTGGAATCATGTCTATCATTAAAATAATTAACCAAACCACAGTCACATACATTCTAATTTGATCAGTCCAAAAAGGAAGAAAATGGAAAACAATTAAAGGTAAGCAGATTAAAGTTATATACCACCAACCCTCTTTGGTTTTAGGAGTAACCCCCCAACCACCATATTTTCTTCTTTGAAACCACTCTCTTTTAGCAAACATAATTTTAAAATTAATAATAATTAAGTTTAGATAATTTTATTATAGCAAATATAAAAATATATGTCAACTATTTCTATCATTTTGATAAAAATTTATTACATAAACGCCAAAATATCACAAAAAACCCCAGATTTATCTAGGGTTTATTTTGAAAAAGGATGATTATTTCATTTTTGACATAACGTCGTCTTCTTGAGCTTTTTTGGTCTCAATGATGATTTTTCTGGCCAAATCGCGTTCATCTCTTTCCTTCTCCAAAAAACTTATTCTTCCAAGCAAAGCATTGTCATGAGCAAACTCTTTTTTTACCCAATCAGCAAAAAACTGAGTCTCCTTATTATGAATAGAAAAACTAGGAGAGCTATTGTTTTTTTCCAATAAAACATATTTGGCCAAAGCGTAGCGAATACTTTTATACTCTTTGTTTGGCAAAAGCTTAAAAATTCGAATAAGTTGCCAATCATAAATTTCAGGATTATGCGAAGACATTTCCAAGATAAATCTTATTTGCCGAACATAAAGCTCTTTAGAGTATTTAGGAACTCCATATAGCATAGCCTGAAAAATATGAACATACTGCGAAAAAGCATTTTCCCATTTTTCTCGAGGCTTTTTTTTACCAGATAACTCATTCCCAACAATTAAGGTCATCTTAAAATCAGCCAAACGCTTCCAATGTTCAGCAATGTTTTCATCACTTAACAAATTAGCAAAAGGATTGTAGCCAGAAGCATATTCAATATTGGAATAGGTTGAAATATCCAACAAAGAAAACAAAGAAAAAAGCTTTCTCGCTTTTTCTTCTGGAAGAAGACTTAAGAATTCCAGAATACAAGAATTATAAAAAGAAAGAGGTGTGTGATATTTCTCCATAACGGGCACATAAAAAGTAACACCATCTCCACCAAAAACAGAAACCTTGCTCCTGCCAATATGCTTAAACTTTAATTCGCTACAAAAATCAAAAACCAAATCAGCAGCGTAATCCAATTCTGCAGGAGAACCGATTAATTTTAAAAAATTTGAATCATGTTCAAATTTTCCCAAACTTCCCTTCCAATAAATATTATTAAAATTATCAAAAGGAACCAATAAAAGAAAAATTGCCCTTCTTTTAAATTCAGTCCTAACCTCGGAAGAAAGAAGGTTAATCAAGTCCTTATAATTTCTTGACCTCAGATCAACCCAAGTCTTCCAAGCCTTATTGTCTTCACTAGAAAAAAATTTCGTCTTCAATCTTTTAATCATCTTTTTCATGAGTATTTTGTTTTTAAGGTTCATATTAAGAAACAAATGATATTACCAGTAAAAAACATAATTGTCAAAAAAGAGCTAAAATCAGCTCTTTTTTTATTTTATACAAAATTTATTTATTTTCTTTTTTTTGTAATATCATACTTATTACAGCAAAAACAAAAAATAAAATACCCAACCAAACATGTAGATGAACTATTAACTCATTCTTGGGAGCTAAATCTAAAAGATAATTAATAAACAATGGAATGGTTGTCAGTAAAGTCCCTACAAAAGCAAACATTCTAATAATATTAAGAATTTTTTTAATTTTTTTTATATCCATATTATTTTAATTTTAGTATATTTAATTTAAAAATTATTATTTATAACATCAAATAAGCCACAGCTAAATAAACCAAAACGCTTAAGATATCCTGCATAATAGTAGCCACTGGACCAGAAGCATCAGCTGGATCTAATTTCATTTTATGAAACAAGTATGGAACAACTAAGCCAGTAAAAATGGAGGTAATAACAGCAAAAAATAAAGAGACGGACAAGACCAAAGCAACTGACTCAGAGCTATAAATTAACAAAACTAAGGAATATAAAAGAATCGCGATAATAATAGCTATAGAAAAAACAACTCTAGAGTGTCTAAATAAATACTTGGAAAAACTAAAACCATTATTATCTAGAGCCAAGTCTCTAATAATAAAAGCCTGCATTTGAGAACCAACAGCTGAAGACATATAAACAACCAAAGGAATAAAAGAAGCTAAGATTATATTTTTATTTAAGACATCCTCAAAAGAAGAAACAATAAAAGCCGCTAAAAGGCCACCGAGCAAACCAACAATTAACCAAGGCAATCTATTCTTGAGTGACCTAAAAAGTGAAACAGAAAAAACATTAGCCTCATAGGGAGCTTCTTGAACAACACCACCTAAACGTAATAAATTTTCCAAAGATTCTTGGTGTAATATAGTTAAAATATCATCATTAGAAACAACACCCAATAAAAACCCATGTTTATCAACAACTGGAACTGCTTTTAAATTTTTCTCTATAGCCAACATTACAACTCTTTCCTTATCAACTTCAGGACCAACACTTACCAAATCAGAACTAATTAAATCCTTAACCTTGGTTTCTTTGTGCGAACCATAAAGATCCTTAATTGATATTGTTCCAACTAATTTTTCACTATGATCAATTATATAAATATAATTAATAGTTGAAAAATCATTAATTCTATCATCGAGAAGTTTAACCACTTCCGCAATTTTTGTATCAACATTAACAACCGGAACATTATTTACCATTACGTCACCCGCTGAGTCTTTTAAATATTTAATTTTGTTATTCATAAAAAATAGTTAACCGTCCAATCAAACTACAGAGCTAACATTTGTTTTTACTAATTAAGTGACAAAATGGATCAGCAGCCAAAACATCCCCCTTTAATTTTAAGGCTCTATTTCGACAACCACCACAATAAGACAAGTAATCACAAGAACCACAAGGTTCTTTATATTTACTTCTATCTCTCATTAAATTAAATAATTCTGATTTTTTCCAGATTTTCAATAAACTATCTTTAAAAATATTGCCAGCAGAAACTCTAAAAAACGGACAAGGAAAAACATCTCCATTAAACCCAACAACACAAGAAGCTATGCCGGCAACACAACCGCCCATATTCCCTTTATACCCACCCCCTTTCAAAGGGTCAAAAACAGCCGTTAAAGGACTAGAATACCTCAATATCTTACCATCATTGGAGAGTTTAAATAGTTTTTTTTCTAAAGATAAAAAATCATCGAGAGGAATTGAAAATCTGTCGTCCTGTTTTTCGGTCGGCAAGCAAACATTAAAACCAATTGGAACCTTATTTTTATTGGCCAAATTAACAATATTATTTACTTTTTTATAATTATTAATATGAAGCGTTGTAAACAAATAACTTTTAATTCCTTTGTTTATTAATTTTTTTGCCAAATAAAGATTTGACAAACTATCTTTTCGAACTAAATCATCAAGATCAAAACTAACATGAATAACATCAAACAAAGAAGCAATTTTAAAAAATTCTTCATCAATCATTGTTCCGTTTGTCTGCAAAACCAAACGAGGGCCCTTCTTATCTCTTTTTTCTATAAAAGAACAAATTTTATCAAACTCAGGGTGCATTCTAGCTTCGCCGCCAGAAACTATAAAATTAGAAACATTATATTTTTTAGAAAAATTAAAAAACTTTTTAAATTCCTTTACTGGTAAATCATAATTCTTTTTAGGTCGATTATAGCAATGTAAACAATTAAGATTGCATCTGCTAGTTATTTCCAGTTCTAAGATATGCATTCCCAATATCGCATCTGATGTCTTTTTCATATTTTTTTGTTTTTTTATTAAAACTTCGCCAAACAAAGCAACCACCACCACATTTATCCTTTTTAAAACAAGCTTTACAATCATTTGGTAAGTTTTTTATTTCAAGATATTGCTTCCTAAAAAAAATAAAACCCTTACCATTTTTCCAAATATCAGCAAGATTATCATTTAAAATATTGCCACAATAAAAATTATCATTTTGAAAAAAAGAACAAGGATAAACATCTCCCTGATAATCAACTAAAAGCTTGTATTTACCTCCCGCACAATGAGGCAAAGGAATTTTAGCTTCGAAAAACTTTTTATCATTAATAACAATATTTTGCATTCCATGCCTCAATAAAACCTTATCTCCAACACATTTCTCTAATTTCTTCAAAAAAGAAAGATACTTCTTAAATAAGGCCTTAGAAATCTTAGTTTCACCATTGATATCTCCAGCTAAATTAAAAGAAAAAAATTGTAAATCAAATTTTTTAAAATAATTTAAAATATCATCTAAACGATCTATGTTTTTCTCAGTAATAACCACATTAATAGCTGAGTGTTTTGTATTCTTTTTTAAATTTTTAACTAAATTGTTAAAAGCCCCTTTTAAACCAACTATTAAATCATGTTTTTCTCCAATATCATGAACAGAAAAAACCAAAGAATCAATTTTAGACAAATCAAGTCCCAACAAAGGAATGGACCCATTAGTATTAACTAATATATTTTTTATTCCATTTCTCTTAGAATAATCAACTAATTTAATAAAGTCACGATACAGAAAAACCTCACCGCCTGTAAAGTTTATATTTGTAACACCAAAATTAGAAAGATTTTTAATTATTTTTTTCCAAGTTAACAAAGAAAAGTCTTTATATTTTTTTTGATAAGAACATTTTTTAAAACAAAAACTGCACTCTTGATTGCAGTTTTGCGTAATCTCTAATTGAGCTAAAATTGGTTTTTGGATAGCCAAGTGGAACAACTCCTTATAAGAAAATCCATTAATCTTCATAAATTATATCCTTACTCTTTAAGTATTCAATAAAATCAGGCGGAAAAACAGTTCTTTTTTTAAAAATAATTGATTCTAACCATTTTTTAGTTTCTTTTTCAAAAAAATAAAAACCATAGTTATAATAAACTACAAGAGAATTTTTTTTAACAGAAAAACTAGCTGACTTATTCAGCTTAAAACTCATAAATAGCTAGTTACTATTTATCATGCAACCATTCTTCTCAAAACTCTTAACAGTCATTACCCACTCAACTTTTTTTTCTTTTTTCACACAAGATTTTTTTGAAGAAATTGCCTTTTTTTGCATTTCTTTTTTTTGTTTTTTCATAAATTTATTTTTTTACTATATAATAAATTCTATTATTATAAGTTTTACCATCTTGATATTTTTTGTTTTCTTTTTTTGTTTCTAAAATTTTAAAACCAACTGATTTCAACAAATTAACAACCACTCCTTCTTCGTACATCTTCTCGGTATGAATCTCTTTAAATAAAGAAAAAGTATTCCCTTTCTTTCTAACCAAGATAGAAAGATTAAGAAACCAAAATCTACCTTTAACTTTATTATCCATAATAACAAATAAATCTTCATTTGTAAATATCGAAGGTTTGTTATTGGAAATCCCTTTAGCATGACCTGGGGTGTTAAGGTCAAAAACAAACACCCCCCCAATTTTCAAAGAATTGTAAACATTTTTAAATGTTTTTTTAAGCTCAGACTCTTTTAAAAGATAATTCAAAGAATCATAAAAACAAGTAACCAAATCAACATTTGCAAATTCCTTTCCACTAAAACTTAAAAAGTCTTTTCTAGCAAAAGAAATATCTTTATATTTCTTTTTAGCTTCCATTAACATTTCGCTTGAATTATCAACTCCTAATACTTTTTCAAAACCAATATTTCTTAATGTTTTAGAATTAATACCAGTTCCGCAAGCCAAATCAACTGCTATTTTTTTTTCTATCTTATATTTCTTAACCAAAGAATTTAAAAATACTTCCCATTCTTTGTATCTTTTTTTGCCAGCAAAACTATCATAATATTTTGCTAGAATTCTATAAGAAGCTACTTGACTCATATTATTTTTTTAAATTATTTTTATAAGAATTAGAAAAACGACAAAATCCAGAACAAATCGGATTTTCTTTATTTTTTATAAATTGATCACAAACACTACAAGCATTGTGTTGTTTTAAAAAATAACTAACTTCCCTAACCAAAGATTTAAAAAGAGTTAATTGATTAAATTTTTCAACAGAACCTATGTTACGAGATCTATCCATGACACAAGGAAAAATTTTTCCATAAACATCAACCGAAATGCGCCTCCTAAGTCCACAACCATAATAGCTACAAGAAACTGGAATATTTCTCTTCTCCCCTAAAAATCCATTACGAACATTTTTGTCTTTAAGTAAGGATCTAACATTTTCCACTGGATAAGATTCTTGAACGTTATTAGATAGTGCTGCTCCCGTTTTAATTGTTGGTCTTAAATGTAAAACACAAAAATTATCTCTAGCTAATTTTAACATCTTAGACACAGAACCAACATTCTCTTTATTGAGAGTAGAAACAAGAACTACGGGAATTTTATTTAATGAACAAACTTTTAAACCTTTAACTATTTTTTTAAACAATCCTGGTCGACGCCTCATTTGATCATGCTTGTCACCAAAACCATCTAGACTAATAGCTAGTCCATTACCACTTCTAAGTGATTTTATTAAAAAATCGTCAGCTGAGCACAAGAATTCACCATTAGTAACAACATAGAACAATAAACCCTGCTCTTTAATATATTCCAATATTTCTAATAAATCATTTCTTAAAAACGGCTCTCCGCCCGTAACCTCTATGAGCAACACTCCTAATTGTTTTAATTTATTTATTCTCTTTTTTAAATCCTCTATTTTGGGATAAAAACCATTAAGATCATCCTTGTGATAACAAGTTAAACAATTGCAATTACAAGCAGAAGTAACATCCAACAAGGCATGTACTGGCAAGCCATTAATTTTTACTTTTGAAATTCTGAATTCGACCTCT
>Ga0334884_1004068_pt1 | contig 15589 bp, 11 predicted proteins | sample GraSluR1_MG_7_FD_207215 | JGI IMG/M metagenome (GOLD analysis project Ga0334884, IMG submission 207215) | Sludge microbial communities from methane-producing bioreactor in Wageningen University, Netherlands - Granular Sludge_12_05 R1 | ecosystem: Engineered > Bioreactor > Anaerobic >...
CTCGCCCTCACCTTCACCCTCGCCCTCACCTTCACCTTCGCCCTCACCTTCACCTTCGCCCTCACCCTCACCTTCACCTTCGCCTTCACCTTCACCCTCACCACCGTTGCAACCATCTATTTCGTTACCATTGCGGGTAGGATCGGTAGCAACCTCGACAAACAATTCCAACCCAAAGCAATTGTCAATAACATTTTCATATTCTTGAAGGTTTGTGTATTCATCGCCATCAAAATCGCCATCAGCAGCAAATGGGTATACTAATCCTTCAGCCTTTTCGTCAAAAACCAGATAGCTTTCCCATAAGGACTTGTTGGAATCCATTGATGGCATACATTGGCCAGCAGCATCGCATTGTACAACATCATAGGCACCATCCAAATATATACCTTGTGTGTCCAAGTGAGCGATAAAAGCAAACTGGGTTGGTGTATTTATTGCGAGTAGCACAGCAATAATAATTTTGTGCTCTCCCAAAGCTTCAGCTTGCGACTCCAGTACAAGGCGTGAATAATTTAATTCATACGCATTCAGTGTAGCTCCCCAGATGATTTCATCATCATCTTGCAATATGGCGTAATGGATTAGCCCGAGACTATATAAATCGGGTAACCCATCATTAGCGACATCCAGTGGCACATTGAACGCAGCAACCATTGCTTCGTATGCTTCCCGGAGATCACTCAGGTTGGGTATTTCAATAAGAAAATCTGGTATTTCGTCCTCACCTTCACCTTCACCCTCGCCTTCACCTTCGCCCTCACCTTCACCCTCGCCTTCACCCTCGCCTTCACCTTCGCCCTCACCTTCACCCTCGCCTTCACCCTCGCCTTCACCTTCACCTTCGCCTTCGCCCTCTGCACCACCCGATCCAAGTGAGACCGTTAAAATAACCTCACTATTACGGCGTGCTCTCGCACTCGCCTCTGGATTTTGTTCGGACACAATGCCTTCTGGAACAGTTTCATTGTATTCTTCATTAATGTCACCAACATTTAATCTTGCTTTGTTGATAACATTTATCGCTTCTTCTTTTTCCATGCCTACAACATCTGGTACATTTACATTACAACCAAATAATGATATACAAAGCAAGAAAGCAGCCCCGATAACATATTTAGAACTACAAATCCTCATTGCTAAAATCCTCACAGTTTTTTACGCATAGCGATCTAAAATAGGTAAAGCATCCCAAAAATATTTTGCCTCTACGTATCAATACTACACCTTACCTGAATTTTTTACAACCTCAATGTACGAAAAAAAACAAGATAAAATGATCAGTCTTGAAAACAATTATTTCTAGGGTTTTCAGATTTGAAAATACAAGTACAATTTCCAGATTATCTTGCAATACAGAATTAATACTAATTCTACAAAGATTTGCGTATCTCAAAATCACATACGCCAACCGCAATAAGGGCTTGGCCATACCTCCTAAAATCATGTAAGCAGAATTGAACACAATAAATTGATATACCATACATATAAGGCAATGAACACCTCTTGTAATTTTTAGCTACATTTACGTACAATGAGCCATCATTTAATGACTAGCCAACAGACAAAAGCAAATTTTATGCTATTAACAAATTTAATATCAAAATCAAATACAGCCCGATGGAACAGAGATTTAAAAAACATTAAATTACTGCTGTTATCAGTGTGTATGCTTATTTATACATTGTTCTGTCAATCACATGCAGCAGCAGACACCAATAAGCTCATAGAAAAGGGCGAAATTTTCAAGGCACCAACGTACAGTATTTTTGAAAATGAACCACAAGAAAATCTCCGATTGCTGGGTATACAACTTGTTCAAGCTGGCAAGGGTTTAATTAAACAGGAAGACATCATAACAATAAATCCGCAAGAATTACTTGATGTAAATTTGCACTGGTTGCCTGGCCATGATATTGATACAAAGATTCCTATCCTTTTACAGTTTTCAACACGGGATGGTATTGTTAAAAGAACCATTGAAACACAAATTGGGCCTGAGGTTGGAGAATTGTGGAAAGCAGGCGGTATATATCAACACCACCATGTTACTGATATGCGTTCGATTACCCTTAGTTTCAGCGGGGCGGCAACAATGTCAGTACATGTTGGACAAGAAAGCACACTTTCAGAAACGCAAAATTTTCAGCTACTTCTCAACCTGCGTTTGTTGCCGTTGATTGAACTACCTGACATGGAGACCAGTCGGTATCCAGAATTTTTTGGCTCCAATAACATATCGTTAAACAAGCGTTTTCGTTTGGGCAGTGGCGTCACCCAGCGAATAGACATTGAACAACGAGAAGATCACAGTTTTATTGGCATTGGTTTGATATCAGCGTATGGGTATAATTCAGTGCCCCAATCTAAAAAAGTTGGCGTGTGCAGAGTGTATTCAAACGGACAGATACTGGTGGAGCTGCCTATATTAAGCGGTATACACACAGCACGTTCCGACTACGATTTTGACCCCCAGGGCAGAGATCATCAGAAGATTGCGATTATCGAATCAGAAGAAGCAGATTATCTTGATGTTAACGGGGCACCTTTTCTGCGCCACAAATACGTATCCAAACTTCCATCTGCTGAAATGGCTAAGGCAGATAGCATAGAATTCGAAATGCTTGCTCGCGGTACACTGGATATTTTTGATATTGTAATACTCATGGATGAAAATTGAGTATGAGAAGCATCATTTCATCTGATTATTTTTTTCAAAATCGCAACTATATCTTCCTCTGCCTTTTGATCTTGTCGTTAATACTTGTTTTGCAGTTTTTGGGGCTAAATGTACAGATTATATTTGCTGCCATATGTTTAGCACTTATTTGTATACCATTCGCTGCCTGGTTGTTACCAGTATTCCTTACATTATTACTAGGAATCCCTGTAGTCATGAGCGAGATGCCTGTTCAAATAATGGGAATCCGTGTATACGGCGCAGATTTTGTTATTTATCTAATGGGAATTTCTTTTTTGTACTTTCTTTTCGTACCTGGAATACGTGAAAGATTATTTGGTAAAAATGCCCAAAAAGAAATTCGCATCATATGCTGGCTGATGATCGTTATGTTTTTATACGGGTTTGTCCCGTTAATCCGGGGATTTATTGCTGGTCATGCAACCAACGATATTTTTGGAGACTTTCGCAGACTTTACTTCTATCCCCTGGCAATATTTGTTCCACTGATCTTGCCATTAGAAAAGAGACATCTTCGTTTCTTACCGGTTGTGCTTGTTATAGGAGGTTTTCTTGCAATGGCAATGGGAACCTATCGCATGCTAACAGGGACTTCCTGGCAAGAGGAATACTTCATGAGTGGTTATTCTGGATGGGTTATGCAGCCACGATTGCTTTCACAATTTGAAATTGCTGCACTTGGATTGTTCATAGCATACTTAACTGCGTACCTACGCATAACAAGTAGTAAAATTCTGCAAACTTGTGCAGTTTTTGCATTTGTCCTGGGTTGTATTTTTTTATTGATCAGTGGATGGCGGTTGGCGTTGTTATATCTGCTGATGTGCCCTGGAATTGCCTATATCTATATTTCCTGGATTCGAAATGAGAGGATATTACCCAATATTAAATCAATATTCCTTGTTGTAGTGTTACTGGTAGTCGCAACCGGTATTGGTATCATTTTTTTCAATGAACAACTCCAGACTTCCCTAACAACATTATATGAGCGTTCAGCAGAAAAAGACATTAGTGAAGATCAGCGCTTTTATGCTTGGGGACAAACAATCAGCTATACCCTGGATAATCCGGTTATTGGAATAGGCATTGGGCATATGCTTGAATTTTATCAAATGAGCAGTTCAGGAGAATTTATTTGGAATACATCAACCGCGCATAACACTTATTTAGATATTTTGTACCAAACCGGAATATTGGGGCTTGGACTTTTTTTGTCCCTACATTTAATTTTTGTGATATGCATGTTGAAAATAAAGAGTAATGATTTGTCTGCATCTGTAGTCGTTGTGGGAATTTTCAGTGGATACATATCAATCATGGCGGTAAACAGCTTGCAGCCTTTACAATCAGGGGCTGCTGTTATTTTATATTTAATGATTGGTATATTATTGGTGGTCGCATCAGATAACCATAGCAATAATGTTCATGACAGTATGGAATTGCATGCTGATTCTTGCGGGTAATTCCGTGAAAAATTAATAGTTCCAAGGTTATAAAATACACTTGAATTAATGCCGCAAACTCTAATTATATTTGGCAGAAATAATTACACACCGAGATGTAGTTTTTTATTTATACAATTCTATACTCATGAATTGAAACTATACCTTATTGCAATATTAAATTTATACACCACCATAGTGATATTTCTGATTCCTGTTTTTTATAAAAGCTTGTGATAGGTCTGCTTTGGTTTAATTCTATCATTATACTGAGCGCGAAAGTGATCAAAATAGCTTCCAGTGATCATGTGTTATTTCTTCTTGGCTCCGCATTCACAGTTTTTGTTTTTCTCTGTAATACAATTGATGGGTTTTGCTGGTTTTATATATTGACTTAAAATCATATAAATCACGATTGTCTGTACTAATGAAAATCAAGAAATAAATCTAGCTTAAGGAAACTTTATGTCAAAAGTTACAAAAAGTGATAGTGCAGATTGCATTGTAGTCACTCATACATTTCCGCCTTTAACAGGAGGTATTGCTAATGTAATGGAAAGCATTGCGAATGCACAGCCAAGTAATCATGTTGTTGTTATTACCCCATGGAAAAATAGCCGAAAAGGTTATGAGCATACAGAACCAGATACCGATTATATTAAAGATCGCGATGCTACATATCCGTTTCGAGTCGAACGCATCCGCTTTTCTGTAAAATATAAGGTCCTGGCTTTTATTTCAATGTTTTGGCTCAACATTTATGCGTTACTACGTTCAGTACAATTATCATCTACATATATACATTACAGTTTGTGTTATCCGGTAGGCATGATAGCTCCTCTGTTTAATTTTATCGGAAAGAAATATATCATCCATGCTCATGGAAGCGAGCTTTTCATAAAAAGATCAAAAATAGCGCTTTCTTGGCAACGCTACATTTATCGAAAAGCCTATAAAATTGTTGCTGTAAGTACTTGGACCAAAAATGCACTAATTGAGTTTGGCGCGCCTGAAGATAGGATTGTTGTAATTCATCCACGGTTAACACCTGAAAGATTCAAGTGTCCATCGGAATTACACGAGTTTTGCATTGAAGAAAACTTAGTCAATAAAAAGGTTATATTGACTGTTGCGCATATCATTCATCGTAAGGGACAACATCTGGTTATTCAATCTTTACCTGAGTTGGTAAAGCGGCATCCTGATTTAGTATATGTTATCGTGGGGGGCGGGCCAGATGAAGATTCCTTAAAGCTGTTGGCAAAAAAACAGGGAGTTCTAGATTATGTCCGGTTTCCAGGAAACCGTGACCAAATCAAGTTTTTTCATGCGTGTGACATTTTTGTTATGCCCAGTCTGTACATCACAAAACCGCGTGGCGATATTGAAAGCTTTGGAATAGTGTACATTGAAGCCAACTTGTGTGAAAAACCAGTTATTGGTGCCAATAATGGTGGTATTCCGGAAGCTGTAATTGATGGACAAACCGGGTTACTGATTAATACAGGTGATGTTAATGATCTTGTAGAAAAAATTGACATCTTACTTAGCGACGATAAATTGGCAAGCAAACTGGGTAAACAAGGTTATAGGCGTGCAATCAATGAATTATCTCAAGCATCGCTAACTAAAGAACTGAATGACAAAGTTTTTAAGATGTGAGCGGTTCATCTAATGATTATTTTATATCAAGCTTGTCACTTAATGAATATATCGTTAATGCCCGAAATAATTGGGATTGTGCCCAACGATGCATAGGACAATTATCCCAACCAAACCGCAATTTACGTGAACGGAACGATCCATCAGCTTTTAGCCACCTCGCCGTGAGATCGCCCAGCAAACGTTCGATAATGTTGTTCCATTCTGGCAATTTACCACGTAAGAGTAATCCCAGATTAATGCATTCAGCATAATCATATAGTTCGCGCTTATAAACAATTAATCGTGGTGGCTTTGCAAATGGGATCGGCAATCCTTCTTCATCCAACAAGACCTTACGATAGTATGCATTTCCATTCACAATGGCATTCCAGCATCTTTCATCACCAGTGTAATGGTAGATACGATAGAGATGCTTCATGACAAAGCAAGTGTGGAAATTATCAATAAAATTACCCATACCGTCGGTAGCATAAATCCAGGAGCCATCATCACTTTGATTTTGCAATACATAATTCAGGTTACGTTTTCCGATTTCCCAGTACGCCGGATTTTCAAGCTCAACAGAAGCCCTGGCCAATAATTGCGCACGGTAACTATTGGAATTAATCACTTGCCGATTGTCAACAGGCGTATAAGAGGCGATGGCAGTTTCATCATCAATCTCGATTTCTGAAAGGTCTTCCACTGTATGGGTAGCAATGGAGCGCATAATACTTAACCATTCATCTTTTTTATCTATTGCATATACATCAGAAAATGCATCGTAACAATAGGGCGTTGCCGTAATCATCGGGGTACCTTGCGGAAAGGTACCGTAGACAGTAACCCAGTCAAACGGGTAGCCCCAGCAATAGTTTTTGAAATCAGGACATCTGGTATCCTTCAGCACCTCCAGAAAATGAACTGCTCTGTCATAATGCTGTTCGTTTCCATGCCCCTGAAACAAATAGGAATAGGCCATTGCGTAGTGGGCATCAGCAATAGGCAATCTGCTTTTTGCCTTGAATAGAGCTCTTGTATTAGGGAGAAAGGCTTCACAAAAAATCATTGGGGCAACCAGCAGATGTCCAATTCTGGGATTGCGATAATATTTGTCTTTGGCGTAACCACCATACCAACCTGATAAATAGTCTTGATGGTCTTGCGACAATTCTCCAAAATTTTCCAGCCATTTCACAAAATTATCAATAATACCATCTATATTTTTGATGCTACTTGACATCATCAACCTTTCTGAATTTTGGAAATATCTTATACAGAATCTTATGTAAATTTTCGCATTGTTCAGTTCTGCGAAACTGGATTAATTCATTGCTTATTGGGCGTTCAGGACGCTTAATACACCCCCAAAAGTATCCGGCCCCCAGGAATAGCCCAGAAAGAATTACGGGTTTGTTTTTAAATTGAAATACTATTCTCAGTATTTGCCACAATGGGTGACTACCAAACAGGTAATCCCGGTACCCGTATTTAAACCTTGCTTTTAATACGCCAATACCTTCTGTACCCATTGGTCGGTGGTGAAAAAATTTAATTTCCGGGTAGGTTCTGGTAATCCATCCTTGTTGCCGTGCCATTGTTACGGCAATCCAGTCGACTCCACCGTAGGGGATTTCAACGTAACCACCAATAGCTGTAAAGCAATCTTTACGGAAAAATTGTGCCTGACCAGAGACATGAGTCAGATTCTGGTACCTGTCCCGTAATGAATCGTAGTATTCTTCCTCATATGCGGTACCCAGTACACCAATTTTCGGATTTTCTGTAAATTTTTGTAATATAAATTCGATAAAATCAGGCGCAAAAGAAATATCGGCATCAATATTGGCTACAATATCAAAATCCAAGCCCTTGCATTTACTGAATCCATAATTTACTGCCCGCGCTTTTGCACTAAAGTCTCGATTCAATTCACCAGGTAGCTTGATTAAGTCTATCCATTTATACTTTTTGCAGTATGGCTCAATAATAGTTTCTGTTGTATCAGTTGAGCCATTCAAGACTATGATCCACTTAAGTGGTAATATTAATTGACTTGTTACAGAATCTAGTGTTTTTTTAATATGCTTTTCTTCATTTTTTGCGGCAGTAATTAATATATAGGACATAAAATAAACACTTTTTTATGATTGATCAAGTTTTTTATTACCTATGTTATAGGATTTTTATAGTGCTGATGTATTAATTAAAATTAATTTGCTAATACAAGATATCACGAATTCCTCAAGGTGTATAAAATGAAGTCAATTTATACTCTGTACATGGCATGCTGCCTTGGCTAACTGTGTATAGACATAAATATGCACACAATGTAATAAAATGAAAGTAATTGATACTTAATGGTAATGAAAAAAACGCTTGTATAGATCAACACACAATACTTCATCAGAGTTTAGCACATTGAATAGGGCATTACGCAAACCAAATCAGACGGTATGCTTGGCATATATCGAAAGATAACCCCCCAACTGTCTTATCATCTCAGGTGAACCTGAATTCAATTAAAAAAGGGAATACCGGATAGAGTCCAGTATTCCCTTTGCAATAATCAAGTGTAGTTGTCTGTGCTAAAAATCTTTTAAATCATCGTCATCCAGTGGGATGATAGCTTCAGCTTTGCTCTGCGTTGCTTTTGGGGCATGTGCCAATGCTACATGTTTATCATTGGCCTGGCGGCGTGCTTGCCCCTGACTTGAACCTGTGCCGAGCTGCATGCTCCGTTGAACTGGACGTGGTGTCCGCCGTTCGCTGTGTGGACGGTTTCCAATGCTGGATTGGGACATATTCCTGCTTGAGCCGCTGCTGTGGTTTGCTTGTCCATCAACCAGTGTAACCAAGGCATTCACCATCTCGCGCATCTGCTCTGCCTGTGCGGAAAGCTCTTCACTGGCCGCAGCCGCTTCTTCTGAATTGGCGGCATTGCTCTGTGTCACTTGGTCCATCTGGCTTACCGCCGTATTGATTTGCCCAAGCCCCTGTGCCTGCTCTTTCACGGCAGCGGAAACCTCGGCAATAAATTGCGCCACCTTATCGGCCCCACTCACGATTTCTGTCAGTATCGCATTCACCTCATTGGAAACTTCAACGCCTTCAATAACATGTTTCTGACTTCCCTCGATCAGGGCTGAGGTATTCTTCGCGGCTTCGGCGCTGCGTTGGGCCAGGCTACGTACTTCTTCTGCCACAACGGCAAAGCCTTTACCCGCCTCACCCGCACGAGCGGCTTCCACGGCAGCATTCAATGCCAGCAGGTTGGTCTGAAATGCGATTTCGTCGATGGTGCGGATAATTCGTGCGGTGTCGTCGGATGAGCGTTTGATCGCGTCAATCGATTTTAACATCCGTTCCATAGAGGTTTGCCCCTGGTCGGCATGATTTCTTGCCTGCACTGCCAAATGATTTGCCTGGTCTGCGTTGTCGGCATTCTGATGGGTCATGGAAGTAAGTTCTTCCAACGACGCTGAAGTCTCTTCCAGGCTTGAGGCTTGCTCGCTGGCTCCTTCCGCCATCTGGGTACTGGACTGGGCGACTTCCCCTGATGCCGAAGCCACTTGATCGGCGCCTGTTTCCAGGCCCTGAATGATCGTTTTCAAAGCACGGGAGATGGATAGACTCAAAACCAAACCAAATGTTAAGGCAACGATGGTACCGATGATAATACCGGCAATCGACATGTAGGTTGCCTGTGCGGCATCATTTTGTGCTTTAAGGACAGAATTTTGCGACTCAACAATACTCATATCAATAAGCCGTGTCAGTAATTCAGAAGCTTCAATGCGAAGTTGGTTACTATCTGTCATTAGCATGGAGTTGATTTCGACATAAATATCTCTAGCTTCCTCACCTATTGCCAACAGTCGTCCCATACCTTCAAACACACCCTGTGCTGCAGGTACCATTTGGCTTTCGTAGACATTGGCCGCTGCGTCCAGGTCCCCCGCTCGAACATGGGTTTTTATATCATGTACCGATTCATGAAAGCTTTGGTGGGGTTGGGCCATATCATTCAGGACTTGTTGAATTCGTCCGTTGGTTGTGCTGTAGTTGGCAATCCAATGACCGTAATTACAGGCTGTATGGTCTTCACCGCCTTCAAACAATTCCCCGGTACGAATCGTGTTTAACAATCTTTCCAACAATGCGTAATGATCCCCCCGTAGTTGTTCAATTCTACTGTCAAAACTATCGGGGTTGAGAATATCAATAGCATCTAACGTTTGACACATAGTAATGAATCGATCATTTATACCATCCCAACGCACAAAAACTGGTGTTACACTTTGCCACAATCGTTCCTTGTCTATAGTACGATATAGAAGATCATAAGCCGCTCTTGCATTTTGAAAACCATCACGTTCTTTATAGAAATCGGCATATAATACTTCCCGTTCCTCCTGAATTAAGTTGGGATTCATCAAAGTACGCTGTACCAGTGTCATGCCCTTCATATAATCTTCCATCAACAGTAAATTCTGCACACTGGGCATTTGTACATTGCCTAAATCTTCTATATCGTCGATAAGATGATTGATTCCCCGCCAGCCGGTTCCACCCACGATTAACGCAATCAGAGCAACTGTGATGAATCCCCCCAGTAATTTTGTACGTAACTTAAAATTTTTGAACATGAATACCTCCTATTTGGTCAGGTTGCGTAACAAAATATAGCATCTTGAGATAAAACTGTACTACCCTAATCCCAAGTACATGATGGTTATTCAGAAAATTCCATAATTACCACAATTATTTCATATGTTGTACACATTTAGCAAAATTATACCTAGCTTTGTGGCAATAATGTTAATTTTATTTGTTAGTATTTTATCTAGGATTGCACAATTTATATCCGATATAGAGTTCTTCATATTGTGCATCAATTACTGGAGGTGTTCAGGTGCTGTTTAGCCTGCTTGAGCCATAACCGCAGTCTTTTATTGTCCTATTTTATTGCATCTCTGATGACCCACAGGGTCAGATGGTCTTCAAAATTGGAAGAATTGCAGGCTCCGAGCATCTGGTTTTGTTTTTGTATTTACCATTCTTTTCTGCCACAATATACGAGGTTTATAGGTAGGGTGATTCAATATTATTTGTCCTCCTGATTGGGAAGACTATAGAAATACAATACTCGGATGTGGTCATGTTCTTCTGGCGGTATCAAGTCGTTCGAAGCCATACTCCATTCCAAGCAGCGTGGACAACTCAAGTGTCTGACTACATATCTGCTGGTTCCGCATACAGCATTGTGAGTATTACAGAGCATCAGAATGCGCCTGCATATACTCTTCCCAAAAGAACAGCGACACCACTCCTTTTCGACGCAATTTCCGATGGTCATCTAGGCAATTTGGACTAGAAAGGTATAGTAAATTTTATATTGTTTTGGGTTTTCGCTTTCACAAGAATTATAGGAAGAGAGAAGCGCAAGCGGGATCCGGTAGCGTTGCCACACTCAGTACAGGTGAACCCCAGGTTCCCGCGTCACTGCGCCGCCACACCCGTACCTGGCTACCCACAATGCGAATACGCAGGTTGTACCAGGCGCCTGGTGACGAGTTCACCGTTGCCGTTGCCACTGTCGATGTAGAAATGCCATTCGTCGACATCAGCCGCATCCTGTGTGGTTCCAGCCGCAGCCAGACACGCTGGAAGTTGCCCGTTGCATTGGTGCCCCGTCGCAACTCGATATCAAACTGCTGTTCACCCGTGGGTATCTCCGACAGCAACCGCAAATCACGATAACGCGTCCACAACGAAAACTCCATGTCCTGAAGCGGGCTGGATGCACCCAGGGTGTTCGGGCCATGATAACCCACCGCATTCAAATAGCCACTTTCCACTCCGAATCCCGTGCTAGGACGGATATTCCAGTGCTCGTCCGGCATCCCCGACCGTGCAAACAAGTCTACATGCTCCAAGGGACGCGACGCCGCATACGCACCATATAGCGCAAACAGGTTGGTTTACAGATCAGTTTGTGTCAATACCCTGATGATCACCGTGTCGTCAGGACTCCACATGGTACCACTAAAAGATTCACAGTAATAATCTGCTACTCATTCGAATATCTGGTATCTTTTTTTGGATATTGAAATTCCCATTTACCTGAAGCCAATTCATCAATCCTGTTATTATATGCATAGTTGAATCGCTTTATTCTATCAGGAATTTCAATATTATCTTTCGGAATCAACGGATAATATTCTTTCCATTTAATTAGTGTATCCAAAATTTCTTCCTCCGCAGCAAGAACGGGAAGCACGTGATCAATAATTCTTCCTCTAAGGCTATAGGATAGATTTTTACAATTAGATGTCAGTTTATTATACACCTCCTCATCTGGTTCTTCCCAATAGTCGGGATTCAAGGCTGCATCCACGATCTGCAATGCTTCTTTCGAGTGGTGCATTGCAATGGCATGAAGACTGCTGTTTATGGTGTAGCAGATAAAGTCGTCAAACGTTTCATCATAACTACACGCCTGATCAAATACCTGTTTATGTAACGGTAGCAACTCCGGCAGGCGTTGCAATTGAAATCGTGCTCTAGAAATATCAAGACATGCACGAATCGTATTCCAGTTTATCGGTGTGCTATCCAGCGCCAATTGATATTCACTCAGTAACAGATGAATGCTTTCACGAGGAACCGGTTCACGTAGCTGCGCCAACAGGAGCTCTTGAATTTTATTGTAATGTTCGGAACTGTAATTCGCATTTTTTTTGTTTAAATTAATAGGGAGATCAGGTACGTGTCCTTCTTCTGTGATATTTTTGAATGAAAAATAACCAGTATATGCATCATGCATGAAATATCCGGTACTGTCATCCAGAAGAACAGGTGTCATTCGGATTGGATAGACAATTTCCATATACAACTCATAAAATACTTCTGAATCCAGTTTCAACTCTTCCAAATAAGGGTCATGCCGCCTTCTTATATGATGCTGTGTTGGCGCTATACTTATACGACACATTCCATCATGATCTGGCTCAGAATTTTTGACAATTTCCTTTATTTGGTTAGTGATATCACTGCATCCAATTATCGCCAAGCACGATAAGCATAGACAAAGTACAAAGTACAATTTTACTTGTAATATTATCATTTTTTTAATCTCATGGAAATAATTGATAAGGTAACAATCTGTATGGAGCCAACCAACTTCCAGGTGCACCTTCAAATTGTATTGGCTGAAAATAGTACTTTGGTACACCATTAACAACACTTTGTTTGTAATCTGTTATCCACATATTACGTAATCTGTAAACTTCGCCATTTACATCATAGTTATCTACTTCGCCAGCCATTACATTGTCTGGGAAATCGTTATTGAAGTTCAGTTCACCTACATCATTATATCTATGAGGTAAGCCAACTGCATGTCCTATTTCATGAAAAACAATATAGGCAAAATTTACGTCAGTTTCATCAATAAAATCTAAATTCATTACAATTTTTCCACCCTTAGCAAATCCTCCTGTAAGTTGTTTGCTGTAGTTATTATTTTTAAATAAATACAATCCCCTAACAAATATAATATCAACATAATTTGATAATCCTAACGTCTGTGTAAAGAAATCTGGCATCTGTTCTGAACCACCGTAATGACCTTCTGGATTTAAGCTAAAGCGCGAAAAAGTGTTACTACTTTCTAATTCAACAATATACTCAGGTACATCAGCATGTGGATATCTTGTTGGAAAAAAATGCACACTGGCATGTTTATCTTCATCCGAGTAATATTTATCAATGACAGTGTTCCCATGTTCATGCTTTCGTAGATTATAGGAACCTTCCTCAAACCATTCTTCAAGATCGTTTATATAACTATTCTGATCATTGTCTATACCAGCATTGTACGTTACATTAACGTAAAAATTTTTTCTGGTACTTTTCGATAAACATTTATCTTTTTGAAAGATAGGTAATCAGTACCATCTACTACTTCACCAAAATCATTACTAGCTCCCCAAGGGAAAGTTGCGTCTGTTTCAATATATAGAATTCCACTTTGCTCCATATCATCTACTACATAATTACCAGACACTTCCCAACTAATTGGGTTTGAAAATTTAATAAACCTCATAAGAGCATTCCAATTGCTTTGTTTTATTTTTAACTTGAATATCTTTCCAGGAGGTACATCCATATTACTTTCACGTGCGTTATCTGGATCCGGTATTATATCGATTCCATCAGGACACTCCACATCAAAGTCTAATGTAACGGTACCTTTAATCTGGTGTATTTCCTGAGAATTATTAACGGAAGTCAGTTTTGCCTGTAAATATATGCTTGTAATTGCTGAAGTCAAGAGTCCTGGTGATTCACCCTCATTGATTCCATAACTTACCAATTTTTTAACACCATTTATTGCCCAACCAAGCGGTATTACCGGACTTGCATATTTGACTTCAAGAGATATCCATTCACCTGGCCTTCCCTCCGGCTGCATAACATAAATATCATTCGAGTCCCCTGGATCATATCGGTATTTGCCATTTCCGTTCACTATACCTCCTGGTATTGCCGCATCAAATACTTCTAAATTTGCATCAATAATTTCTACTTCCGTTTCTAATTTTACAGGCTTCATTACATTAACATTGTACTTTTCAAGATTACCCTGAGCGTCAAATACTGGGCGTATATAGGCTATCGGCGTGTCGTCGGAACTTCGCATGGTGCCGCTACCGGGGCTAAGCGCCTGATTCGCCACCAGTAATGAATAGTGTGGATTACCTCCTGCTTGTACCTCTACTTGGCCAGACATAAATTCACCGCCCAGTGTAAACAGTATGTCGCCAAGGTCGCCATGAACATCGATGGGAATGAACCGCGTATCAGAACCGTTAAATGGCGGATATGTAAGTTCACCATTAACATACATCGATACAAATCCCCAACCCGTACTACCAAGCACTCGTTCCATCCGACGGCTCTGGTGTTCATGAAAAGATACTTCCATCTCTTGCGTTGCCCCTTTCGGGCCGATGACCTCATGATAATGAATAACAATACTGGTTGTATCCAGATAACTATAGGTTGCGGTGCCATGAGATTGCTTGAATGTCACGTTAAAGTGGACACCAGGGAAGGGTACCTCAGCTCCAGCGTTCACGTATTTATGCACCACGCCGGTGACCAGTGAAAGTTGCAATGACTGGCCCGGGTTGAGTGGTGGTACGGTGAAGTTGTGTTCCTGCTCTGGGGTCGGGCATTGGTTGATTGCTGTACCTGGAGAGGTGTTCCAGGCTAGTAAGATATGGTCGAAGCCAGCCGGATGCGCGTAAGGCTCTGCCTGAATCGTCAGCACCGTGCCTGCCGGCCAGGCAAAGGGAATCGGCATTCCTCCAGCGTCCCGCACATCGTCTATGCCGCTCAGCACCACCTCGCGCATCGGGTCATCCATCGGAAAGTCCTGCGCTGTTATGCGTACCCGTGCCGGGAAATACGACTGTGGCGACCCTTGAACCGGCATATAGCTGTTCACCAGGCCCGTCAGGTTCACTTCCGTCACACCATGCGGCGTGTACGTCGAGTCATACGGCGCCTCGCCATAGCTGTGTTCCGGCTGACTGTAACTAAGCCGCATAATCACATATAAGCTCCGTGGTCCGTCCATCATTAACCACGTATCCCGCGACCGGGAGTTGGGCACCCAGCCGTCCGCGGCATCTTCCCACTGGCGAAATACAAAACCTGGTTCCGCCGTAACCGATACCGGCACACGTTCCCCGGGCGGATACGAGCCCCCCGCAGGCCGCACCACCGCGCT
>Ga0334884_1004069_pt1 | contig 15584 bp, 14 predicted proteins | sample GraSluR1_MG_7_FD_207215 | JGI IMG/M metagenome (GOLD analysis project Ga0334884, IMG submission 207215) | Sludge microbial communities from methane-producing bioreactor in Wageningen University, Netherlands - Granular Sludge_12_05 R1 | ecosystem: Engineered > Bioreactor > Anaerobic >...
CGACCGCTCACAAGAAAAACATAGACTACAAAATGATAGTAGAGAACGCAAAATACATCTTCGATGCAAAAAACGTACTCAAGAAAATGGGAATCACAGCAATAAACGTTGAAGTGATTTGAGCATTGAGGAAGCTAATTCAGACTTTTCCAGAATGCTTGCTCCTGCATAGTAAGGAGGTACAAGAAAGAAAGGGGGACTAACGTTGATTAGAGACTGTCGTTCGCATTACGAGTTAGCAATTAATGATCTCTCAGAAAAGCCAACCGTGATTTCTTCAAGTATTATAGGAGAACTAACTACTACTATTCAAAAAGTGGAAAAACAGAAACCTCTTGTCCTCTATGCTCCTTCTGGGATCGCTGGCGCAAATATCAAAGAGATGATAGACATGACAAAAGAAGAAGCAGAAGCTTTCTCTCTAGCTGGAATCAAACTCGTCAAGACTCTTCTCGCTTACGAACCGATCATCATAGGTGTCTTTGATCGCTATTTGTTAGGTGGAGGTTTAGAGATCGCACTTGCATGCGACCTCACGATTGTGACAGAAAGCTGCAAAGTGGGTTTTCCTGAAGTCACGCTTGGAATCACACCCGGCTGGCTTGGCATCGAGCTTTGTGCTATTAAAAACCCGGCTTTGATCCAGGAATTGCTTTTCCTTGGAAAGATAATTGAAGCTAAGCAAAGTTATTCTTATTCGCTTTTTAATAGCGTTTGCCAGAACTGGCAGACTGCTCAGGATGAATTAGCGAAAATGATAGATCAATTGGACATTTGCTCATATGCTGCGATTGCCAGTGCTAAGAGACAATACTGGAGATCTCTCAATGTCGACAACCTTTCAGAAAGCGCGAAGACGTTCTCTTCATTGTTTGAAGAGAAGGATCAAATAGAAGGAATGAAGGCGTACCTTGAGAAGAGAAAGGCTTCTTTTCTTCAACACAAGTAATTAAAAGATATCACCAGAACTGATATCTTGATTGGAAGGAGAAAAACTATGAAACTACGTGCCGCACTTATAGGTTGCGGAAGAATAGGAACAAAGAAGCACATAGAGGCCTTTGCTGCTAACAGGGATAAAATAGAACTCGTAGCAGTCTGCGATCTGGTGCTGGAGAAAGCTCAGAAGGCAGCGGAGATATTTGCTCAAAGCACTTCGGAGAAAAAGCCCCTTGTTGTGACAAATTGTGAAGAGCTGTACGGTATCGATCTGGATTTTGTGACCATCGCCACCGAGAGCGGAAACCATTACAGAAACACGATCGACTTTCTCTCTGCTGGCAAACACGTCCTCGTCGAAAAACCGATGGCCCTGTCCACAGATCACATGGATGAGATGATAAGACTTGCAAAAGAGAAAAACCTGAAGCTCGGTGTCTGCTTTCAGAATAGATTCAACCCTCCCGTTCAAGAACTGAGAAAAGCGATCGAAGCCGGTAAGTTCGGAAGGATCTTCTCAGTAACTGCACGAATACTCTGGAACAGAAACGTAGACTACTACCAGCAGGCAAAATGGAGAGGGACCTGGGAAATGGACGGCGGAACACTCATGAACCAGTGCTCTCATAACATAGACCTTCTCCAGTGGGTACTGGGCGGAGAAGTCAGTGAACTCGTCGCCATAACAGATAACTATAATCATCCATACGTGGAAACAGAAGACTTCGGGGCAGCAATCGTAAGGTTTGCCAACGGCTCAACCGGTCTTATAGAAGGAACTGCAAATGCCTACCCGAAAAATCTTGAGGAAACTCTCTCTATATTCGGAGAAAAGGGAACCGTCGTTATAGGAGGCCTTGCAGTAAACAAGATCCAGACCTGGAGATTTGAAGGAGAAGATTCACACCCGTTTATGAACCTTCCAGACCCGGAAACGGTTTATGGCTCGGGACATATTCCCCTCTTCAAAGACTTCGCCAACGCAATACTTGAAGACCGAGAACCATACATAACCGGAGAAGATGGAAAGAGAGCCGTCGAAATAATCCTGGGAATCTACAAAGCCTCCAAAAATGGAAGACATGTAGAATTCCCTCTGGGCAGTTTCTCAACGATGGAGATGATGGAAACGAAAGAAGGCTGTTCCAGAGAAATGCGATAGAGCAATTTGTTGAGATTCAAAGTAACTACCCTGTTTCTCGAAGAAAATCATAAGATCATAGCAAGCAATTTAAAGAAATGCTTATCAAAACGCGTTCTGGTCTTTCTCTCTTTATGTTAACCAAATACACAGGGTCGATGGTGTATCATATTAGAGGGTTCATAGAAGTTTAATTCGACAGTGTGTATTTTTGAATTCGATCATTAGACTAATTCATATCTGACATTTACAGTTCGTAGATGGTTAGTGAACTAATAGTTATCGGGTGTCTCGAAAAGAATCAATTGTGGAATCATTGAATTAACCAAGAATCGCAGAGGTACTGGATAGCTTGCACAAGTTCATAGTAAAGGGAACTATGAACAAAGGAAGGGGAAGAGTCAAAGAGTATGATGAAATAGCGATACTGAAGTTGTTGGTTCTACTGACACCTGCAAAGATATCGTATCGAGGAGCAAAGAGGTTTCTTGAAGGGAACACTGAGTGTATTTATTACCCCGGACTGAAGACGATACCATAATTCAAGACCTTATCTAGAAGAGCCAGACAGCTACTTCTTCAGGAAATAGTCCAGAAGATAACCATAAACGGAAGGAGAGGTTAAGATACAGAAAAGCAGAAACAATTTCTTTCGCTGGCAATTCTGCTGAAAAAGTCTCACTCAATTAGATAAAACTAAGAGAAGAGATAGAGAGACCAACTCAATACTCGAATATATACTTGACTCAGAACTCATATGATATGGTCCACCTAACAGATACTTTGACAAAGATACCGGCCTCGAGAGACTCTCACTTACAATCTTGTGGTCATTCACAAACCATCTAAACGGTCGTTCTTTGAGAAGGATTATGGATCTCATGAATGTTATTTGATTTGTGAGATACTCCATAAATTATTAAGAAATGAGGTTGAGTATGAAAAAAGTGGTAATTTGTGGACCTGTTACAAATGATAGTAGGACGCAGTCAATAATAAATGCTATTTTGAAGAAGTACAAAACCTACTCTGTCTACTATAATGATTTCTACAGAGCAGATTACTCATCTGCAAAGAAGTTAGTTAGAAAAGCTTTTAATAGAATAATAAAGAAAATAATCATTTACCCAAAATACATCCCAAAAATAGTTAGTTCTAATATTGTTTTTCTACCCGCTATGGCTATTGATTATAGACTATTTAAGCTCGCCAAAATTATGAAGAAAAAAATAGTCGTGGATTTCTTCATTTCGATGTATGATACGGCAATCGATTGGGGTAAGGATCCTAACAATAAACGACTATTGAAAGTAAAAAAGAGAGAAAGAGAAGTAATTGAGTCTTCTGATATTGTAATTTTCTTGAACGAAGTTGAAGAGAAAAGATACTCAAGCTTGGTTGGTGCAACAAACTATGAATCTGTGATTGTGCCTTTGCTCATTGATGAACGGGAGAGTGCAAAACTAAACTATTTTGCAGGAAATAAGAAAACCTTTGATATATGCTGGTGGGGAACATATATCCCACTACATGGCCTTTCAAAGATTATTGAGGCTGCAAGACTTATGGATAGCAAGAACATCGATTTTAAACTGCACATTTTGGGAAATTCTGATGAACGAGGAATTGAATACAAAAGAATGGTTGAATCTTATAACTTAAGCAAAACGGTGATTCTGAGAAATGACATTACTTTTGAAAATGGACTTCTCGAGAAGTATTTGGTCAATAATTGCGACTTAGCCTTGAATATATTCGGTGATTCTGACAAAGCGAAAAATGTTATCACTCATAAATTCTTGGACGCCGTTAGTATGAAAATACCAGTTTTGACAGGCATTAATAATGCTATACTCAGTTATTTTCCAACTGATTCTGTGTATTTTTGTGATAATAATGCATCTTCGATTGTCGAAAGTATCATTTTGGTAATGAACAGCGAATTCAGAGATATAACAGATAAGGTGGAAAGAAACTTTGATATATGGAAAAGATCATTTTCTCTGGAAGCATTCACTCGAAATATCTCAAAAGCTTTCCCATAGGTATGGAGAATGGACAATAAAAACAAGAGTTCACTTCATTTTGTGTCAAGCTCTGTAAGTGCTCTAGTTAGCATTGCGACTCTGTCAATTTTATCTAGGTCGTTAGATTATTCTGAATATGCTTTTTACAACCAAATAACAATGGTTGTATCAGTGTTGGTATCCATTTCTGTTTTTGGAATACCTCAAGCGATCTTCCGTTTTGTGTCCGATGGTGATTATCGGACAAAGGAGATATACAAAAAGAATATTTTGTGTGTTTTCTTCTTTTTCAGTATCTTCGGATCACTTGCAATATTCTTTGGAGCATCGTTCTTATCGACTATTTTCGTAAATAGTTATTTTTTGAAGTACAGAAGTTTGCTTGCGGTCCTCGTTTTTCTCGAGATTATGCTTTCATTCTTTTCCAATTTCTTCATAGTTGAAGGCAGAAATAAGTACTTAGCAATTTTCCACATTGTTCCATCTGTTATTTACTTTGCATCACTATTATTGATTTTGTCTTTTTTAAGGGTAGAAGTTTATCTCCTCATTGTGCTACTTCTAGTAAGATTTTTAGTTATGATAAGCTTCGCTCTTAATGATGTTTTGCGTATTGCATTTAACCAAGCATCAATTGCTTTGTCTTTCATGAAAGAAATAGTCAGATTCTCTCTTCCTCTTGGATTATCTACTGTGTTCGGACTGATAATAAAATACACAGATAAGATGGTTGTTAGCATTCTCCTTGACGAACGTTCGTTCGCCGTCTTTACTAATGGTGCTTTTGAAGTGCCCTTTGTTGGTATGATTTCTAGTTCTTTGTTTGTGATACTAACACCAACCATTGTGAAGTTTGCAAATCAAAACAACCTCGCTTCTATAAGAAACATTTGGAAAAGAGCTGGAAAGACACTAATGGTTTTGCTTGTACCTGTCACAGTGACCCTAATTGTATTCGCTAAGTATTTCGTAGTAATCCTCTTCTCTGATAAGTACATTGATTCAATACCTGTGTTCATGCTATATCAAACCCTTCTGATTATAAGGATTTATGTCTTTTCACCGATTTATATTGCATTCAACAAAACGTCCATATACTTTAAGATAACACTTGCTTCTTCATTAATCAATCTCTTCCTGGATATAATAATGGTTCTGACTTTTGGAATGATCGGTGCAGCTTTAGCATCGGTAATATCTATATTTTTTGGACTATTTCTATCACTAAAAAACATTAGTGACTTTACTGGAGCAAAGAAGCTGTCCGATTTTTTTCCCATAAATGAGCTTTTGATTAGTCTATTAGCAAGTTCACTTGTTTCTTTAGGTTTTTACTATGTATGTGAGTTGATAGACATTTTCGCGGTTGATATAATTCTTATCATAATAAGTTTTTTTACGTGCTTTTGGCTTCTATCGAAACTAATTTCTAGTGAAATTGTTGTCTTTATAAAATCAAAATTACCCCTTTCTAGGAGGGATAGATAAAGGTGGATTGGTTATGAATTCAAGAGTAGACATCTTAGAACTAACCGCAGCATATATAAACGAGAGTGGTCTTACAGAGTTTATTCCACAAAAAACAATGATCCCATTCGCAGGAAGAGTATTTGACAGTTCCGAGATCGTGAATCTGGTAGATGCAGCACTGGATACTTGGCTTACAGCGGGAAGGTATGTAGAGGAATTTGAATATGAGTTCGCAGAGTTTTTCGGACTTTCAAGCTGTTCTTTGGTAAACTCCGGATCTTCCGCTAACCTTCTTGCGATCACTGCGTTAACCTCTCCCAAACTTGCAGATCGTAAATTGAAACCCGGAGACGAAGTAATAACTGTAGCGGCTGGTTTTCCAACAACAGTAAATCCGATTGTTCAAAATAATCTGATTCCAGTATTCGTCGACGTTGAGTTGGGAACTTACAATATAAGTACAAAAGACCTCGAAGAAGCTATTACTGGGCGAACAAAAGCGATAATGCTCGCCCACACTCTGGGAAACCCATTTGATCTGGGAAGGATTATGAAATTAGTGAAGGAATACGATCTTTTCTTAATAGAAGATTGTTGCGATGCCGTAGGATCTACTTATGATAATAAGATGGTGGGTACTTTCGGTGATCTTGCTACTACCAGTTTCTATCCCGCTCATCATATAACTATGGGTGAAGGTGGAGCTGTTCTGACAGATAATCCTGAATATGAAAGACTCGTGAGATCCTTCAGGGATTGGGGAAGAGATTGTTACTGCGAACCGGGAGCCTTCAACACATGTGGAAGACGATTCGAACAGCAACACGGTGATCTACCGCACGGCTATGACCACAAGTATGTGTATTCACATATTGGATATAACCTCAAACTTACTGACTTACAGGCAGCGGTAGGAGTTGCTCAGCTTAAGAAACTCCCAGAGTTCATTGAAAAGAGAAAACACAATTTCAGGCGCCTGAAAGATGGATTGAACAAGTATTCAGAGTTGCTTATTCTCCCGGAAGCTACCGCATCTTCCGATCCTTCATGGTTTGCATTTCCCATAACCGTGAAAGAGAATGCGCCTTTCACAAGAAACGATATAGTTGGTTATCTTGAATCGAACAAAATTATGACTAGAATGCTCTTCGGTGGTAACCTTACTAGACAACCGGCGTATAAAGATGTGAAATACAGAGTTTTCGGAGAACTCACTAATACAGACATAGTCTTGAACAGGAACTTCTTCATAGGAGTTTATCCGGGAATAACCGATGAAATGATCGACTATATGCTCTGCGTATTCGATGATTTCATAAGAGAGAGAATGCGATGACCTTTACTACCGGCGGAACAATCGAATCGATAGAAAAAATCCATGAAGACTTATGGATGGTAAACATAATTCCTGACAAAATGCGACGCTACCAACCTGGACAGTTTCTCCAATTCTCTCTGGATGAATTCTCTTATTCCCAGTCCTGGCCCGAATCTAGGACATTCAGTATAGCCAGTTGGGGAAGAGAGTATATGAGAATACTAATTAAGAAGAGTGGAGAATACACTTCGAGAATTTTCGAAGAAGCAATCCGTGGAAAGAGAGTCTCTCTAAAATATCCATATGGAGAGTTCTTGCTTTCCGAAAGCGGCAAAAAAGCTATTCTTTCTACTGGAGCGGGAATAGCTCCATTTCTAAGTATGTTGGACTATTTCGAAAGAACAGACTCTCATGAAGAGACATTCATATTTCACACCGTACCATACAAATCGTATCTTGTTGAGTTGGCTGACATCGCAAAATCTGAGAACATACATCTTGTGCCATTTGTTACTAGAGAGAACTGCGAGTTTCCCAGAAGGCGAATGCAGATTGATGATGTGATAAGCTCTCTAGGTGATAATGCGAATCAATTCACCTTTTATCTTTGTGGTAGCGATGGGTTCCTCCTTTCTATGCAAAGAGAATTAAGAAATAATAGAATAGAAAGAATAGAGTCCGAGAGCTGGACAGACTTCAAGGAGGTATAGAATGAAAGTCGTTATTCTTGCAGGAGGCTTTGGAACGAGACTGAGTGAAGAGACTGAATTAAAACCAAAACCCATGGTAGATATCGGCGGACGGCCGATACTCTGGCACATAATGAAGCTTTATTCTCACTTTGGGTTCAATGACTTCATTATCTGTCTTGGATACAAGGGATACGTGATAAAAGAGTACTTTCTGAACTACTTTGTTCATATGAGCGATATCACGGTAGACCTTTCCTGTGGTTCGACAGAGATCCATAACACATACTCCGATCCCTGGAAGGTTACACTTGTGGACACAGGATTGAATACAATGACGGGTGGAAGAATAAAGAGAGTGAGAGATTATATAAACAACGAGACTTTCATGATGACATATGGCGATGGCGTAGGAGATATTGATATAGCAAAACTGTTAGAATTTCACAGAGCGCAGAAGAAAGCAGCCACGGTAACTGCAGTACAACCTTCTGGTAGGTTTGGATCTCTGAGCATTGAAAACGAAGGTACTGTTGGTAGTTTCGTTGAAAAACCAGCAGGAGACGGCACCTGGATTAATGGCGGATTCTTTGTATTAGAACCTGAAGCAATGGACTATATAACCAATGATGAAACAATCTGGGAAAGAGAACCGATGGAAAACCTGGCAAGAGATACTCAGTTAGTAGCATACAAACACGATGGATTTTGGAAGCCCATGGATACTCTCAGGGATAAGAATGAATTGGAGAGACTTTGGACAACAAATAAAGCTCCGTGGAGTCTGTGGAAATGAATGTGCTCGTTACGGGTGCAACTGGTTTTATTGGCACAAACTTGGTGCGTTTTCTTCTTACAAAAGGACATGACATAACTGCAATTATCAGAAACAGTCCAGAGGAAGAAACCTGGAGAATTGCTGAGCTAAATAAACTCAACATTATCTATTACGAAGATCTTTTTCCCGATATTCAGAGAGCCAGACAACTTAGGTATATCGATGCTTGCATTCATCTTGCATCATATGGCGTAAATTACAATGATAGAGATATTGTTGAGATAGTTCGGGGTAACATCGATCTCTCTCTTAATGTAATTAAGCTATGCGACAAGGCGGAGATAGGCAGGATAATCATGTTCGGCTCAGCTATGGAATACGGTAATTCTACCAATTTAATATCTGAAGACTTTACTGTTGATCCAGTATCAATATATGGAGCGGCAAAAGCTAGTTCTGTTATTATGGCGAGGACCTTTGCCAGTTCCCTCGGAATTGATCTGGCTGTTATAAGACCATTTGGAATTTATGGCCCATATGAAGGATTCCATAAGGTCATTCCTCAAATGATAAGAGCTTGTCTTGTAAACGAATCGCTTGGCTTAACTCAAGGCGAACAAGTAAGAGATTATCTGTATGTAGAAGACCTGTGCAGTGCTGTCGAATTGATCCTGAGAAAAGATGCAGTTGAGTTCAGGTCTGTTTTCAATGTCTGTAGTGGAGCTGGAGTTACTATAAGGAATATTGGCAAAGAAATATTACACCTTACGGGAAAAAGCAATAATACTCTTAGATTCGGAGAAAAGGAATATAGGATCGATGAGAATATGTATATCGTGGGTAGCTGTGACAAGATAAGAGGTTTAGTGGGCTGGTATCCAAAGATCGAACTTAGGGAAGGATTAAGAAGATCAATCGAATGGTATAAAGAATATTTGGGGGCCTGAAATGTTTGAAGAGTTCTATTTTGGTAAAAAAGTTTTAGTCACCGGCCACACAGGTTTCAAAGGGTCATGGCTGACTTTATGGCTCACGATGATGGGAGCAAAGGTGCTGGGATATGCTCTCGAGCCGAATACCGATCCAAGCCTTTTCAATGTTCTCAATTTGCATAAAGATATAGATCATGTTATTGGTGATATTCGCGATTTCGAAAAACTAAGAGAGGTTATCACTGAATTCAAACCGGAAATAGTCTTTCACCTTGCCGCCCAGCCTCTTGTAAGATTATCCTATAGAGAACCAAGACTCACTTATGAAACCAATATGATGGGTACTGTGAATCTAATGGAAGCAATACGACAAACGAAATCTGTCAGAGCAGTCGTGAACGTGACCAGCGATAAATGCTATGAAAACAAAGAGTGGGTTTGGGGATATAGAGAGATTGATCCGATGGGAGGATACGATCCGTACAGCTCAAGCAAAGGATGTTCCGAACTAATAACAGCGGCATACCGCAATTCTTATTTCAAGAACACCGAAACGGCAATCGCCAGTGCTAGAGCGGGAAATGTTATCGGCGGGGGCGACTGGGCTGAAGACAGATTGATCCCCGATATAGTTAGAAGTCTTTCTCAGGGAAAGCAGATTATTATAAGGAATCCTAAGGCAACTCGCCCATGGCAACATGTGTTGGAACCACTTTCCGGTTATCTTCTGCTCGGCAAATTGCTCTACGAAAAAGGACAGGAATTTGCCGAAGCCTGGAACTTCGGACCGAGTGATTCTAGCATGATGACAGTCGAAGAAATAGTGAAGAAAAGCATAGAGATCTGGGGAAGTGGAAGTTACATTGTTGACTCTTCAGAACAACCGCATGAGGCCAACCTGCTTAAATTGGATGTGAGTAAAGCTGAATGGAAACTGGGATGGCATTCGAAGATCGATACTAAGGAAGCGATCATGATTACGATTGATTGGTATCTCAAATTTGAGACTCAGCAGAATTCTAAGAATCCTGTTGTAATGAAGGAGTTTTCCCAAGCCCAGCTCGGAGAACTGATGAGAAATAAATACTGAATTGCTTGATGTAGGAGGAAATTAAATGCGTTATCTAATAACTGGAGGCTGCGGGTTTATTGGTAGTAATCTTTCAGCTGAAGTACTCAGAAGGAATGAGGAGCTGTTTGTATTTGACAATCTTTTTAGATTTGGATCAGAGAGAAATTTAGAATGGTTGAAGTCCCAAGGGGAATTTCAGTTCTTTCATTCGGATATCCGTAATTCTAATGATGTAGAACGAGTTGTCCAACAAGTAAAGCCCGATGTTATTTTCCATCTGGCTGGTCAAGTTGCCATGACTACTTCAATAGATAACCCAAGATTGGACTTTGAAACTAATACACTTGGAACCATCAATCTGCTTGAAGCAGTCCGTAAATTTTCTAAAGAGTCAATGATTTTATATTCTTCTACTAATAAAGTCTATGGGGATCTTGAGTATTTGAACTATAAAGAAACCTCAACCAGGTTTATTTGCACAGATTTTCCTAACGGTTTCGATGAAAGTTTGAGGCTTGATTTCAGGAGTCCTTACGGTTGTTCAAAAGGAGCTGCCGACCAGTATCTTCTTGATTATTACAGAATGTTTGGCATACGAACAGTTGTGTTTCGTCACTCGTCAATGTATGGTGGTAGGCAATTTGCAACTTACGATCAAGGATGGGTAGGATGGTTCTGTCAGAAAGCGCTTCAAATTGAAGAAGGAAGGCTGAAAGAACCCTTCGAAATATCGGGCAACGGAAAACAGGTAAGAGATTTGCTTCACGCTGATGATGTTGTAAGGTTATATTTCTCATCGGCAAAGCATATCGAAGAGATCAAGGGAAGAGTGTTCAATGTTGGAGGTGGTAAAGAGAACAGTCTTTCGCTGTTGGAACTATTCAGCTATCTAGAGCAGAAACTTATGATTCGAATGACCTTTGTAATCTTGCCTGTGCGCTCCAGTGATCAAAAAGTGTTCATAGCAGACAATTCAAAGATTACAGCTCACATTGGATGGACTCCCAGAGTTAGCAGAGAACTAGGTATCGAATCCATGCTGCACTGGCTAAGTCAGATTGAAGAGAAGTGACAGATTCTTATTGAAATGGGCATCATACCATCTATGTAAAGGAGAGAAGAGAGTGAAACAAGGGAGTACTGTAAGCAAATAGTAAATAGGAACTCCATTTTCTCAGACGCTTCAAGTCCAGGTTCTAAAGCCCGCGAAGTGATATTGGCCTGCGTAAGCCAATAAATAGGGGGACTCCATCTTTTGCTATAATCTTTGTTGAATTAGAGCGAGATCCCGTATAAGAGCACTACGGGATGACAACGAAAAAGCGCGTCAGTTTTTCTCTTTGTGAGGTGATTGAATGCCCATGAGAGCAAGGGTTGTCTTTGAGGGTGTGGTTCATCATATTACCCAGAGAGGCAATTACAGGCAGAATGTCTTTGAAGATGATTCCGATAAGGGAAAGTATGTCGAGTTCATAAGGGAGTATTCAGAAAAGTATGGAATGAAGATATATGCTTATTGCCTTATGAGCAATCATGTTCATTTCATAGCCGCTCCTTTGAAGGAAGATTCGCTTGCTATGACTTTCAAATACTCGAATATGAGGTATTCGAGTTACTTCAACAAGAAGAACAAAAGATCGGGTCATCTATGGCAGGGAAGGTTTTATTCCTGCCCTTTGCATTTTGAACATGCCCTGGAGGCTTTGAGGTATGTTGAGAGGAATCCTGTGAGGGCGAGGATGGTTGAGCTTCCCTGGGAGTATCAATGGTCGAGCGCTAGGGAGCGTGTGGGCCTGGCCGCAGATGTTTTTGAAAAAAGCGAGCATAAAGCTGAAGGTGTGAATAAATCTCCGGACAGACGTCAGGAGCCCGTCAGTCCGCGATCTATTAACCAGGGTTCTTCGATTTCTGGAGCGGAGAAGGCGTCTGAAGGAACTGATTTATCTTCTCAGGCTTCAGTTACTTCTTATAGGAGTATTCCGCTTTGTTCATTGAAAGATCTGGATCTTAACTGGAATGTGGAAGGCTGGAGAGAGTTTCTTGGTTTCCCGGATGAAGATGATTTTCTCAGTAGAATCAGGGGAAACACGTTTTCTGGAAAGCCGTTGTTTGCCCAGGAGCTTGTCGCAGGTCTTGAGAAGGAGCTCGGGGTTCCACTTAGCAGTAAGCCCAGAGGAAGACCGAGGAAGAGTTAGAAGATTCAGAGCGAAATACTGACGCTGTACGGTATAAAGTTTAGAGGAAGTGTTAAGGGCACATTCTTTCATCTGCCAAGCAGATAATCCTTCGAATCAGATTTGACTTTCTAATGCATTCTTGTTTCTTGCTTCTGCTATTCGTGGATTTGTGTGAACATAACTCCAAGATAGACTTATCTATGATTACCATAAGATACGTTTTGTTTTCGTTTGATGAAATGTTAAAATAAAGGCATTCTTGGTTCGCTTCGACTTTATTGTGTAATTCTTCATGGGGAAATGCATCGAGAATTGAAGACGGATGAAACTAACTATTTAGGTAATCCAGAGTGGAAAATCTTCGTTAGTCTGCGATCCGAGCATATTCTCACAAAAAGAGGAGGTGAAACCAATATCTACAACTGCCCATAGATTTGAAACTTAAGGCATCTACAAGTGGATAATTTTGGTAATGGGATTACTTTTGGGTTGGCGAGAGATTTTCTCCATGTAGCAAGTACAATGGGATGAATTCGTACTCGTTCGACAAACTCGCTAAAGAAATAGCACCAAACCTAAAAGGCATTAAAGGCATGAAGATGAACAACAAACCTTTGTTATAAGAAGGAGGGGATACTAGTAGATGGATAAAGAAAGTATTATTGCGATTCTGAAGGAAATAATGAGAAGATATCTTAGAGATTTACAGTTAAGTGGTCTTGATTTGAGTTCAGAGAACTTCAAAGAACGCTCCTGGTGGGATAAAGGTAATAAAGACTTCTGGGCTGCTTCTGTGGGCGGTAGTAAGCGCAATTTTGCTTCACAGGTTAATAAACTGAGTGAAGATGAATTTGCTGAATTGGCAAAATTGATAATCGAAGAAGAGAGAATTTCTAAACGTAGTTAAGGATTTGTGTATAAGCTTTATAAACATACCCCGGCAGTTAAGCCGGGGATTTTTGTTGCTTATTCACTTTTATTGCTGAGATAACTTATATAAAGATCGAGGGCATTAGGAGACGACTGTATCGAAAAACGGGGACAGACGTGAGGTGAATCGTCAGTCCCCATTTTCGACAGAACGGGATCCCGTATAAGATCACTACTAATAAATGGGGACAGACTCCATTTTTGCTATAATCTTTGTTGATGGATATGCGAGATCCCGTTTAAGAGCACAACGGGATGACAGTGTGAGGACACAGGACACGGGATGACAACGAAAAACGGTACAGACGTTAGGAGAATCGTCAGTCCCGGTTTTTCGTGATGTCTGTCCAAGACTTTTCTCTTTGTGAGGTGGTTGTATGCCTAGGAGAGCAAGGGTTGTCTTTGAGGGTGTGGTTCATCATATTACCCAGAGAGGTAATTACAGACAGAATGTTTTTGAAGATGATTCCGATAAGAGAAAGTATGTCGAGTTCATAAGGGAGTATTCACAGAAGTATGGAATGAAGATATACGCTTATTGCCTTATGAGCAATCATGTTCACTTCATAGCCGCTCCTTTGAAGGAAGATTCACTTGCGATGACTTTCAAATACTCGAATATGAGGTATTCGAGTTACTTCAACAAGAAGAACAAGAGATCGGGTCATCTGTGGCAGGGAAGGTTTTATTCCTGTCCTTTGCATTTTGAACATGCGCTGGAGGCTTTGAGATATGTGGAGAGGAATCCTGTGAGGGCGAGGATGGTTGAGCTTCCCTGGGAGTATCTATGGTCGAGCGCTAGGGAGCGTGTGGGATTAGCGGCAGACGCTTCTGCGAAAAGCAAGTGCACAACAGAAGGTGCGGGTTCTTCGATTTCTGAAGCGGAGAATGTGCCTAACGGTAACGATTTATCTTCTCAGGCTTCAGTTACTTCTTATAGGAGTATTCCGCTTTGTTCATTGAAAGATCTGGATCTTAACTGGAATGTGGAAGGCTGGAGAGGGTTTCTCGGTTTTCCAGATGAAGATGATTTTCTCAGTAGAATCAGGGGAAATACGTTTTCTGGAAAGCCGTTGTTTGCCCAGGAGCTTGTTGCAGGTCTTGAGAAGGAGCTCGGGGTTCAGCTTAGCAGTAAGCCGAGAGGAAGACCGAGGAAGGAGCAGCTTTAGGAGCCGTCCTTCGTACTTCGTCCAAGATCATGAACCCGTCCTTGGAGAGCGGAAGATCGGTTCATCGTTCCGGAGCTAGGAGCTTTGTTCTTCGTTCGTAAGAGCGGGAGAACGAGATCCCGTATATGAAGAACGGGGTCCCGTATAGAATCACTACGGGATGACACGGGATGACAGAACGAGGGCATTACGAGACGACTGTATAGCGCCGAAAAACGGGGACAGACGTGAGGTGAATCGTCAGTCCCCATTTTCGCTTCAATTACCTAATAAGATACCCCGGCAGTTAAGCCGGGGATTTTTGTTGCTTATTCACTTTTCTTGCTGAGAGCCCGTACATAAAGAGCGAGATCCCGTATAAGAGCACTACGGGATGACAGCGCTGTACTGTTACTTCGCAAGAACTTTCATCGCGCTTTTCCAGAGCCCTTTGTTGAGGAACATGACTACTATGTCTATCGAGACGTCGAGGATGAAGTCGAAGAATTCGGGGTCTATGTTCCATTCTTCATCCGGGAGCACGTCTTTTATCATCTGTTTCACTTTCTCTTTCTTTGCCGGACCGTCGCCGGGATGTTCGACGAGACTGGCGAAGATAGCGACGAGGTTTATTAAGTCTTTGAGCCAATTCATTGGGTACCTCCTTGTACAGTATTGGTTCCGGCGCTTCGCGCCCAAGTTCCTCGTTCCGACGCTTCGCGTCCAGGTTCTTGGTTAGAACGGTGTTGATCAAAGAAGCTGCTTCCTTTAGAATTCTCTCGGAGGTGAATGATGTGTCTACCAATTTCAAAGGCTTGCATGTGTGGCAGCTCAGCATGGATTACGTGACAGACATCTACAGACTTACCAGAGACTTTCCTGACTATGAGAAATACGGTCTAGGATCTCAGCTCCAGAGATCTGCCGTATCAATTCCTTCCAATATAGCCGAAGGTTCTGGAA
>Ga0334884_1004074_pt1 | contig 15560 bp, 12 predicted proteins | sample GraSluR1_MG_7_FD_207215 | JGI IMG/M metagenome (GOLD analysis project Ga0334884, IMG submission 207215) | Sludge microbial communities from methane-producing bioreactor in Wageningen University, Netherlands - Granular Sludge_12_05 R1 | ecosystem: Engineered > Bioreactor > Anaerobic >...
GAAATTGGGGCTCTAGAACTCCAGGATATACTGGACTTTGAGGCCATTCAGTCTCTGATGAACGACTTCTACAGACTGACGAATATCGGAGTGGCAATCATCGATATTCACGGCAAGATACTTGTTTCCAACGGCTGGCAGGAAATATGCACAAAGTATCATCGTGCGAATCCCGAGACACTAAAAAACTGTCTTTACAGCGATCTAGAACTTTCGAAGGGTGTAGAACCGGGAACTTTTAAGCTCTACAAATGCGTCAACAATATGTGGGATATGGCAACTCCACTGATTGTGGGCGATACCCATCTGGGGAATCTTTTTCTGGGGCAGTTCTTCATAGAAGACGAGAGTCTGGATTACGAGCTCTTCCGCAGACAGGCAAGAAGGTATGGATTCAACGAAGACGAGTATATAAGGGCGCTGGATAACGTCCCCAGGTGGAGCCGGGAAACTATAGAGACTGTGATGACCTTCTACTCAAAGTTTGCAGAAATGGTTTCCACTCTCAGCTTTGCGAATATAAAGCTTGCAAGGACACTCTCTGAAAGAGACTGCCTTCTTCAAACGGTAGAAGAAAAGGAGAGCAGGTTCAGAAGATATGTGGAGAGTGCACCTGACGGGATATTCGTCACAGACGAGAGAGGCAACTATACCGATGTTAACGAAGCGTCCTGCAGAATCACCGGCTATTCAAGAGAAGAGTTGTTGAATATGAACCTGATACAGTTAATTGCTCCCGAGAGCCTTGCTGATGCCAAAGATCATTTCAGAAAGACTGTAGAGACCGGTGAATCCGAAGGCATAACCTCATTTATTAAGAAGACAGGTGAGAAGAGATACTGGAATGTCAGGGCCGTGAAGCTCACCGATTCAAGTTTCATAGGATTCGCCAGCGACGTAACTGATCTAGTTATGAGTCAGGAGACCCTGAGAAAGTCCGAGGAAGAGAAGGAGCTCATACTCAATACTACAAGGGAAACAATAGTCTATTACGACAGCGATCTCAACATAATCTGGGCAAACAAGGCACTGGCGGAACGTTTTGGAGTAGATGCAGAAGAGTTTATAGGTATGAACTGTAAGGATTTATGGCAACGGGGCAAGAAGTGTGAGGACTGCGTCCTGAGAAAGGCACTCGACACGGGCTCTCAGAAAACTGGAGAGACGACGAGCGGATACGGTACGACTTTCTTTATAAGGGCTTACCCGGTTAAGGATGCCGATGGGAAGATAACCGGTGTTGTTGAACTGTGTGAAGACATAACTGAAAGAAAACAGATATCTAAGAAGCTAGAGGCGGCTTTCGGAGCTCTCGTTCGCGCGGCTTCGGATATTGTGAGCGCTAAGGATCCATACACGGCCGGCCATCAGAAGAATGTGAGTGATCTTGCCGTGGCCATTGGGAAGAAAATGGGTCTGGATGATGAAACCTGTACCTGTCTTAAAGTCTCAGGCCTGCTCCACGATATAGGAAAGATTTCAATTCCGACGGAGATTCTGACGAGACCGGGAAAGCTGAGCGATATAGAGTTCAGTCTCATAAAGGAACACTCGAGAAACGGCTATAACATTCTTAAGGATATAGATCTGCCCTGGCCCGTCGCCGAGATAGTACTGCAGCACCACGAAAGACTCGACGGGTCCGGATATCCGAACGGTCTGAAAAACGATCAAATAAGGCTAGAATCTAGAATAATAGCGGTGGCCGACGTCGCTGAGGCCATAACTTCCCACAGACCCTACAGAGAAGCTCTGGGAATCGAGTTTGCCCTTAATGAGATAAAGAAGAATTCAGGCAGACTGTACGATCCCGCTGTAGTAGCGGCCTGTGTAGATCTGATTGAAGAAGGCTATACCTTCGAGAATTCTTAGACGTTTTCTCTGTATTATTTGGGTCTTGCTTCAAGCTTCCAGTTTACTTTCACTTCGGCCGTGCGTCTGTCTGCGCTGGAATTGGAGAAGTAGACCTTAAGGTCGTACTGGCCGTTGAACGTCACACTGGCTTCTCTTTTTGTCAATCCCCAATCTTCACCTAATCTGAAGACTTCGACTCCGTCTCTTTCCAGTGTGAGATAGGCGCTGTTGTCTTTCATTGCCTTTATTTCAAAACGAATAATGAGAAACTCATCATCAGTCAGATCGAGAGCGACTACACTCTTACCGGAGTCTTTAGGAAACACGGTTCGGCTGTCAAAACCATCGAAACCCGCAAGGGCTAACAGCAGAACTAACGCTGCTACAATACCGGTTAAGGTCATAAGACGCCCGATTTTTATAACACTCAATTCAACTTCCTCCACAAAACCCATCTGTTGAGATTATAACCGAGGTTGCCACGGAAATCTCTAGATTCACTCTTGAAAGAATTACATACTCACTCTGGCATCTCGACGTGATATACTTATCGAAGAGTCTTTAGAGGAGGCGAAAGCCCTATGCTTGATATGATTCAGGCTTACAGGAGAGTAATTCTTGGCGGAATTTCCAGCTCCGTGGGTGAATGCTACCTCGTCGGGCTCTTTTCGGGAGCTTAAACCGCCTTTTTTTAATACGAAGGGCCGTGACGAGAGTCACGGCCCTTAATCTTTGGGAGAGACTTTCGATGAATACAATGGCTAAGAAAATGCAAATGAATATACGAAGGAACTATGTGTTCTCCTTCTTAATGAACCTTAGACTTTCGAGTGGTTTGTGGATGATATACATGGCTTACAAAGGCATGAGTCTTACACAGATAGGAATTCTTGAGGGCGTCTTTCATGTCACTTCGTTGACTATGGAAGTTCCTACTGGATCGATAGCCGATCTCTTTGGTAGAAAGACAAGCAGAACGCTCGGAAGATGCTTATCGCTGTTGAGCATTCTAGTGTTGATAAGTTCCACAGACTTCTTCCGCTTCTTGCTTTTCATGATTCTGGCTGCTCTTTCCTACAATCTGGAATCGGGCTCTGGCGAGGCGCTGGTATATGACTCTCTAAAATATCTGGGAATCAGTGACAAGTATATGCGAGTCCTGGGAAGACAGGAAGCGATATTTCAGTCAGCATCGATTGCTGCCTTTCTCCTGGGAGGTCTGCTTGGAACCTTCAACTATTACCTCGCCTTCTGGACATCGGCGGTGATCATAGCGGTTACAATTGCCTACTCTCTGCTGTTCACTGAACCTCCGATAGATGATATCGAACCGGCAAACAGAAGGAGCATGAGAGGCTTCTGCAGACAGATTATCGATAGCTTCAACATCATAAGAAGAGTGAAAATGGTTGGCTTTCTCATAGTCTTCACACAAACGATACTTGCATTGAGCACCTGCATCTTTTTCTACATGCAGAATTACTGGAAAGGAGAAGGGAGAACTGAATTCGAGATAGGGATCTTTCTGGCCATGGGTTCCTTTGCAGCAGCGATAATGGCGACGAGAGTGCACAGAGTATCTATTTTTCTCAAAGGGAAGCGTCTTCTGGTGCTTCTGCCTCTGATCTCTGTAATATCTATGTGGTTTATAGCTTTTTTCCCTTACAAGATTCCCTTCTTCATTGTGATATCTTTGATTGAAGCGATGCTCTTTGTGGTAAGTAACGATTACATAAATCGTCTTATTCCCTCGCGAAGCAGGGCTACAATAATTTCCTTTGCGAGTATGGCATATAGCATCGTTATGATACTGGTCTTTCCGGTTTTCGGAAGGTTGGCTGACAGCTTTTCTTACAGAATCGCCTTTATGGCATTGGCGGTAGCTGGATCGGTATTATATATTATGAATATGTTCATAATGTCCAGAATAGAACAGGGTTCTTGAAAGTAAAGACAAAGGCTCAGAAGTATCTATAAGTTCTTGTTGATCTGTAAATACAGAGTTCGAAAAAACCTTTGGATATTGCTGGTGGAGGTGATGTGTTGCTAAAGGCAGTAGCTTTGTTTATGGTTTTAGCTATCTTCTCTTTTTTGGTGGCGGCCAATCCGCTGGACGATGTAATGGAGCGTGTAATTGATTTCGAAGGATTCTGGGGTATGGTTCTCGTATCGAGAGGCGATACGATATTGCATGCCGCTGGTTACGGAATGGCGGACATTGAAAGGAACGTTCCCAACACGCCAGAGAAGAAGTTCAGAATTGCGTCTATTACTAAACAGATAACAGCAGCGGCGATACTAAGATTAGCCGAAATGGAAGAGCTCGCGCTTGATGATCTGCTGGAGAAATTCATACCAGGCTTTCCAAACGGCGATAGGATAACCGTACGACAAATGCTAGGACACTCCTCGGGAATACCAACTATGATTAACACCGTCGAGTTGCTTGAAGAGATTCGCAGATATGAAGCTGGGAAGACTCTTCAGGAGGCACAGATTGAGTATCTCTCAACACTTCCGTTGAGATTTGAACCGGGGACGGGCTTTCTCTACAGCAACAGTGCTTATTATCTTCTTAGTGTGATCATAGAGATAGTGAGCGGGATACCATATGATGAATATCTGAAGAGGGAGATCTTTGAACCTCTGGGAATGTATAATACCGGCTACGATTTCAACGAGTACGACCATACCTGGTCAAAGCCTTACTTCTCTGAGTCATATGTTATAAGTCTGGATTCAGTGCGGAATGCCGACTGGGTCGATCGCAGATTGCCCGGAGGCGCGGGTGGTCTCTACTCGAGCGTGTATGATCTCTTTCTATGGGATCGAGCTCTGAAGAAAGGACTAGTGCTCTCAGAAGAGTCTCTAATGATTATGCAAACGCCAACTGATCAGCTTTTCGAGGCCGGATTGGGGGTGTTCATCGGGAGAGAACTGATAAGTGGAGAATACCGGCGGCTGATTTATCATGATGGCGACACAAAGGGAACATCGACCAGGATAAACCGTTATGTAGATGACGATATACTCGTTGTGATACTGAGCAATATCGAGGGAAAAGACTTCACGGCGCTTGCTCACGAGCTGGCTAAAGCGGTCATAGTGAACAACATGGGAAAGTAAAATCTCCTAATTCGAGTTATTCGCGATCTCCAGAAGTGCTTGCTTTTCCAAGGTGGGGAGGTTCTCGTTAAGTCTGGCTGCAGCTACTATGGGCTTCCAGTAGTCGATCTCGGTTTTTGATATGCCTGAGAGTCTTATATAGTGATCCAGGTAGACGCTGTGAAATCTATCCCTTATCTCAAGTGCATTTGGGATTCTCTCAAGAAGCTCTTCGTCGACGGGTCTGGAGTGAGAGAGTATAATCGAAGTTCTGGCCACATCGGTGGCGGGATTTCCACATGATGCTGTCATCCAGTCGATTACGACTATTCCCTTGACAGTAAGGATGATATTGTCCGGGTGAAAGTCTCCATGACAGACGGACTCTGATGTTTCCAGCTTTGAAAGTCTATCAAGAAGCTCAGATTTCCTCGAACTGGAAAGCAATTCTGCTCTTGATATCTCTGAGTATAGACTGTCCACAAAGGATGGAAGACCCTTTCCGTCTCTGGCGTGGATCTTTGAATGTTGTTGAGCCATTAAAACCGAGAACTCGTCGATTCTCCGAGGTTCGTTGAATATTTCTGAAAGCAGAGAAACTCCCCAAATTCTTTCGAAGATTATTCCATGTCTCCCTTCTCGAAAGACTTTTTCAAAAGCCTTGGGGGCAGCAATTCCGGCTTGATTGATGTGTACAGTATTCCTGAATTCATTTTCCACAGAGTTATAGGGAAAGTCGCGCAAGAATAGCTTCAATATCCTGTCTTCCCCGATACTATATATTTCCGCAGTTCTTCCTCTTGATAGTAACGTCATTTTTGATCGATTCCCTTCAAATTTATACAGAATATAGTAACATAGCAGATGAGCAGATAGTGAATATCTTTCGAAACTCTTCAAAGGGGGAAAGCGATGATTCCTGAAAAGGTACTTGAAGTATTGAAGAGGGAAGAACTGAAGTATCACGAGTTCCCCGAAGGTTCAACTCCAACATCGGTTGCGGCTGCCGAAGTACTGGATGTAGAAGTAGGGCAAATAGCCAAGTCAATTCTGTTTGTCTGCAAAACAGCGGGAGCCTTTCTTGTAGTATGCCCTGGCGATAGAAAGGTATCTTCATCCAAACTAAAGAAGGTTACGGGAGAAAAGCCCCGTCTCGCCGACAGCAATCAGACAGAAACCCTAACAGGTTTTTTGCCCGGAGGTGTCTGTCCCTTCGGAATCGAAGGAGTAAGAATTCTTGTCGATAAATGGCTTGAAGAATACAGGAATGTATATCCGGCGGCAGGGACTTCGGGTTCTGCCGTAGAGACAACTTTTGAGGATCTTGTCAGAATAACTGGAGCAGAAGTCTTTGACCTCACAAATCCACTAGATCAGTCATAGAAGACGACCAGGGGTAATTCGGTAACGGGATTTGTTATGATCTGTGCTCTAAGCCCATATACGTTCCAGATCACAGCCGGATTTACAATATCCCAAACTCTGCCGTGTGCCGCGATTTCTCCATCTTTCATAAATATAAGTCTGTCAGACATCTCGATAGCCTGGTTTAGATCATGAAACACAGCCACTGCGCTGAGACCCTTAGCGCGTACAAGGTCTGTCGCAATCTTTCCTATCTTCCTCGCATGTCCTGGGTCAAGATGGGACGTGAACTCATCCATCAGAAGTATCTGGCCTTCCTGTGCCAGAGCTTTTGCAATTACAACTCTCTGTTTCTCACCCCCACTCAATGTACTGAAAAACCTTTCTTTGAATCCGAGTGTTTCGGTAAGAGTCATTACCTCATCAATAACTACATAGTCACGTGCACCAAGAGCGGAAAACCCTTTCAGATGTGGATTTCGTCCAAACGACACGATCGTCTCGACCTTTAAGTCAAAGGAGGGTTCGAAGCTTTGAGGTATATAGGAAAGTACCTGAGCCAGTCTTCTGGAGGGGTAACTTTTGAGAGCTCTATCCATTATCGTTACAGATCCCTGCCAGTTTCTCAGTATTCCACAGAGTATACTCATCAAAGTGGATTTTCCGCTTCCGTTAGGACCGAGAATTCCAAGAACCTCTCCCCGTTCTAGAGAGAGATCTATCCCTCTCAAGACCTCTTCCTTTCCGTAGCCGATATGTAGATCTCTTACAGTTATTACATCAGCCATTTCCGGTCACTTCCCTGCTTCTCAAGAGATATATGAAGACCGGTGCTCCTACAAGCGCAGTAACAGCGCCGATAGGAAGCTCTGTCGGTTGGAAGAGCGTTCGCGCGAAGGTATCACAGACAATAAGAAAAAGGCCGCCAAGAAGTGCGGTAGCCGGAAGATTGAGACGGTTATCGGTACCAAAGGCCAGTCTTACCATGTGCGGTATTATTAAACCTACGAATCCGATGAGCCCCGCTGTGGACACAGCAATTGCCGATACAATTGAAACTGTGAAAAACACAATGAACTTAATGCGCTCGGGGTTAATTCCGACTGTTATTGCATGATCCTCACCGGCTGCCATTATCAGCATCTTTCTTCTTATGACCGAGAAGATCGCATATTGAAGACTTATTGCCGGTATCAGCTTCAGGGCATCGTCCCATGTTACTCCGGACAGAGAGCCGAGAGACCAGAAGTGTAGGGTGATAACATTTCTCCAGGCGAAAACGACGAGTAAGGTAACGGCCGCATTGAAGAGAGAAGATACTATAACTCCTGAGAGCACTAGCGTCGTTATTGGAATGCGCCCGCCCCTCCTTGATATTGCATAAGTCAAAAAGGCCGAGAGAACAGCGAATACAAAGGCCAGTAGATCCATACTTAAGGTCATCTTTCCCACTTCTTTCATAAAGAGTGAGAAGACAGCTCCGAAAGAAGCTCCGGCCGAGATTCCGATTATGTAGGGATCGGCCAGCGGGTTTTTCAGAGTCAGCTGTAGACCGTTGCCGCCAACGGCGAGACCGGAACCAATTAGGAAACCCACAATCAATCTGGGTAAACGTAGATTCATATATATATTACTCCTGGAACCGGAGTTTGATCCAAGAAGCATCAGCAACACTTCATTCATCGAATACTTTACAGTTCCGAAAGTTGATAACCACAGCATCCCGATAAGGGATACTGTGGTTATAGCAATAAAGAGGAGAATCCGCTTCAATATAGGTGCTCCGTAATCGTTCTCACAAGGTCAATGAATCTGGGATTCGCATAGGATGTAAGCGAGTCGGAAATTGCATATACGCGTCCATTCTTGACGGCCGGAACATCTGAGAAGGGCTTGTAAGTCTTTACGTGACTTATCGCCTCTTCCTGTCCACCCTCATAGTAGTAAGGGACAAGAATCACATCTGGTTGTGTGTTCAGAACGAATTCGGGACTAACGGGAAACCACCCGTTGTTTCCGCTATATGGGGCTCCGACATTGGCTCCGCCTGCATAAGCTATTGCCTGATTGACAAAAGAACCCGTACCGCAAGTCCATATATCGCTCAAGGAACCAGCAGTCATAACAAACATGACTTTAGGTCTCTCGCTCTGCGGAACATTGTAGACATTCTTTGCAATGTCCAGGACACCGTCCCTGAAATTCGTTGCCACCTCTCTTCCCTTGGCGGGAATTCCAAAGATGTTGCCGAGTACCATTAGATTACGGTATATGTCTTCAAAGGAGTTTGGGTTGATCGTGAAGGCTTTAAGTCCTATGTTTTCAAGCTTATAGACTTCAGCTTCCTGAAATCCCCCTGATATAAGCACGAGATCGGGATCTAGGGACAGTATCTTCTCCAGATTAAGTGGAACAAGATTTCCTATCTTATCGACCGTGTTTGAAATGGCGAAAGCATCCCAATCGGTTACCCCGACAATCCTTGATGAGACACCGAGAAGTTCGAGATACTCGGTTATTGCTGGAGACGCCACGACAACTCTTTCAGGGATTCCCCCGATCGATACCAGTCTGCCGAGGTCATCAACCATTTCGATCGAAAGGCAGATCGAAAATAAGAGAATCACTAACAGTGTCAGTAAGTACTTCTTCACTATAATCGCCCCTTTTGCAAGGAATTTCACCATCCCTTTGCCTCGAAAGGATGGTGATATCTTAACTCTGCACAGGTCTCCTGACTCGCGGGTTTACCTACTTCTCCACGCCTTCCCGGTCTCCCAGTGGCAAATGTGGATTTCGTAACCGCTTACAGTGGCGGGACCGTACCGGATTCAAACCGGTTTCCCTTGATGCAGAGTTCTAGTCTCTTCGGGGTCTATCTGGAAAAGTACCTGTCCAGATCCTCCCGTCTTATTACCATAGAGATGGGTCTTCCGTGTGGACAGACCAGCAGTTCTCTCTCTTTAAGCTCGCCAAACAATTCTCGCGCCTGCTCTATATCGAGTTTATCTCCAGTTCTGACGGCTGCTTTGCACGCGATCATCGCAAGGAGATTGTCAAAAACCTTCTCAGGCTCTTCTAACCCCTCAAGCCGCATTTCGTCCAGAATCTCTTCAAGCGTTTCCACCGCATTTCCGGAAGAAAGGGTCTGTGGAATTGCCGTCAAAAAGATTCTATCACTCTCTATCGACAAATTGAACCCCAGTTGCTCAAGCTGTTTCTCTTTTAATAGAAGGAGCTCCGTCTTTGTGCTCTCGAATTTCAGTTCGATAGCCATAAGTAGCTTTTGAGAAGCTTGAGCCGGCCTTTCTCTAAGTCTTTCGAAGAGTATTCTTTCATGCGCTGCGTGCTGATCAATTATCAAGAGCCCGTTCTGAGACTCCGCTATCAAATACCGCTCTCCAAATACCCCGACAAAGGCCGCTTCAAAGGCTTCGATAGCTTCGCGCCTGCTTTCTGCGGAATTCTCAAAGGCTCTAAAAAACCTTCTCTCAATACTTACCGGCATGGCCTCATTCTCGACCGAAAAGCCTTGACGTTTAGGGTAATCCATCTGTCTTATCTTAGAAGCTCCCGAGAAATCTTCTCTGACGCTTTTGTTTCTCTCTGGACGTTCATTAACTCTCTCAGCAATCTTTTCATCGAGACCAGAGGGATCTCTATCCGGTCTATCCAGGATATCTATTGTGAAACTGCCAGCACCGTGTATGGCCGAACGCACAGCCCTCTTCAGATTATCGAGAACGACTGTGTTTGAGGCGAATTTCACTTCAAGTTTCTGGGGATGAATGTTAACGTCTATATCTGAAGGATCTAACTCAATGAAGACTACCGCAAAGGGGAAATTGCCTTTCTCCAGTGATTCTCCATAGCCTCTCTCTAGTGCATAGTTCAGTTCAAATTGTCTTATGTATCTGCCGTTGACGAATATGTTTTCTCCCATTCTGTTGCGTCTAGTCCTTGAAGGAAGAGTTACCAGACCCCTTATCGAAATCCCGTTATGAGATTCGCTGAATGATAGCAACTCTCTTTTAGATAGCTCCGGATAAATCATGACAGCTCTTTCTTCAAGTCCTGAAGATCCCCTGGTGTCGTATATTAACTGGGAGTCCCTTTTATAGACGAAGTCAACTTCGACAAAGGAGAGAATGAATCTCTGAACCATTTCGGTAACCATTCTGCCTTCAATAGCGGCCGATTTCATGAACTTTCTGCGCGCGGGCGTGTTGAAGAGTAGATCGAATACTTCTATGCTAGATCCATTTGAGCCCTTAAAGAATTTCTCGTCTGTAACTTCTCCGGCAACAACCTCCAAAGTAGATCCCAAATCGGAACCTGAGGTTCTGGAAGAAAGCTGTAATCTCGATACGGAAGCGATTGTGGAGAGAGCCTCACCACGGAAGCCAAATGTTGACAGAGACTCAAGATCGTCAATAGCCAGAATCTTACTAGTTGTGTGTGGTCTGAGAGCGATCCGGGCTTCGGCTCCTGTCATGCCAAAACCGTTGTCCTTAATCTTCATGTACTCCTTACCGCCGGACTTGATCTCTATCTCAATAAGAGAGGCTTTGGCGTCGATGCTGTTTTCGATTAACTCCTTTATAACCGAATAGCAACCCGTTACTACCTCACCTGCGGCGATCTTTCTGACAACATCCGACGGTAATTCGTGAATTCTCACGGTTCTCTCCCCTTTGCGATTAACTGGTGCCTCCTGTTGAAAAGGATTATCGCGGCAGAAGCGGCGACATTAAGAGAGTCTACAGAAGGTTCCATTGGTATTGAAACCAGCATATCACTGCGTTCTTTGACGAGTCTCCTGACTCCCTTTCCTTCGTTACCGAAAATTATCGCGGATTTCCTGTCATAATCAGTGTCATAGTAGGGTTCTCCAGACATGTCAGCTGCGTAGATCCAGTAATCGTGTTCCTTCAGAAATCCCTGAAATTGGGCCATGTTTCCAATTCGCATGATAGGTATTCTCAACGCGAGTCCAGCTGACACTTTTATGACTGCGGGAGTGATCTCTGCCGAACTTGTTGAAGTTATGCCAATTGCATCTATACCTGCAGCCACCGAAGTGCGTATTATTGCACCCAGATTATGAGGGTCCTGAATCTGATCTAGCAGGACCAGAGTCGAGCTGTAACGAGATGAGGTCTCTTCAAAAAAGTCAGTGGGATCTTTGTAGGGAAACTCTTTGAGTTCTATCACTACTCCCTGGTGCTTTTTCTCTCTGGAAAGATTGGCTAGTTTCTCCGGTGGTGCTATCTCCGTCCTGTAACCTGCTTTTTTTGCTTCGTCAATCAGAGTTTTCAACTGCCCGTCAACGTTACTCTGATCTGTGAAGAGTATGTTCTTGACTTTTACTCCAGAGACCTTTAGATTCAGTAGTTCTCTAAGCACATTTCTACCGTGCAGATACATTAATCAAATCACCCTCTCCAGCAACTCTTTCAGATGGTTATGGTCACCTTTGAGATAAATGTAACCAACCAGAGCCTCCAGGGCGGTTGCCCTTCTGTAGTCCTCGTCGTCCCCATGTTTCTTTGCTCCTCTGGAATTATAGCCCCGTCTCACAATACTCAATTCTTCACTGTTCAGAAAGGGAGTCAGAATCTCCAGAGCCTTTCGCTGACCACTTGCGCTGACATATTCGGTCACGATATCGTGCTGAAAACCTGCTCTTCTGCGTGCCGTTGAGAGCGTTACCAGTCTGAAGAAGAGAGTGTAAACAGCATCGCCCACAAACGATAGACTGTCAAGCGAGAGGCTTTCCGGATTGGTAGCGTTCGGGAAGAGAGCTCCACGTTTTTCGTTATCTGCCTCTTTATCGAAGATATTCATCAATATTCTGAATGACCCCGCGGAGTTTGTCGATCTCCTTTCCGCCTGCCTGAGCAAAATCGGGACGACCTCCTCCTCCTCCTCCGATTTCCTTTGCTATCTTTCTCGCAATTTCGCCTGCATTGAACCTTTTGGTAAGGTCCTTCTGGACTTTAACAACAAATGAGATCGAATCCTCCATCTCATTGAAAATTATTACGATTCCTCCTCCTTCTTTTCCGAGAAGTACATCCGAGGCGTTCCTCAAGGCGTTTGAAGGAGCTCCTTCTACTTTTCTCACCAGGACATTGGTTCCGTCTATCTGGATTCTTCTGTCATCGGAGATAGAGTCGCCGGAGAGTAAGCGTTCCTTGAGCTGCATTATGAATCTCTCTCTGTCCTTGAGTTCTCTCAAGAGTCCATCCAGTCTCTCTATCATCTTGTCTTCGGGAACTTCCAGCAGTTCTCGCAGGAATCTCTCTCTTTCCGATAATCTCTGCAACACTTCAAGAGAAGCCATTCCGGTGATAGCTTCAACTCTTCTGGTTCCAGCCGCTACCGATGTTTCAGACAGGATTTTGAAAAGACCGATCTCTCCTGTATTTCTAACGTGAGTTCCTCCGCACAGCTCTTTGCTGAAGTCTTCTATTGAGATCACTCTTACCTTGTCTCCATACTTTTCTTCGAAGAGAGCCGTGACATCACTCCCTTTGATTTCACTGAAATCGACTTCTTCGACTTCCACCGGCACAGCCTTCATAATTTCGAAGTTTACAAGGTTCTCTATTTCCTTAAGCTGCTCGGAAGTCAGTGACTGGAAGTGAGAGAAATCAAATCTCAGTCTGTCTGGTAGAACCAGCGAACCAGACTGATGCACATGGTCGCCAAGGATCTTTCTCAATGCCGAATGCAGTAGATGAGTTGCAGTATGATTTCGCATGGTCGAAAGCCTTCTGTCTCTGTCTACTGCGAGCTCTACTTCGCTTCCTATAACTATGACTCCCTTAACGACGGTGACTCTGTGGACTATCATCTCCTGATATGGCGAAAAGACATATTCGACTCTGGCAGATCCGTCTTTGGTCTCAACATATCCTGTATCCGTTATTTGGCCACCCTTTTGAGCATAGAATGGAGTATTAGCCACGACTATCTCACCGGTTTCTCCCTCCTTAAGAGAAGGAACCTCCAGTCCGTTAATCAGAATGGCCTGTATGGTCGAATTGTCGATCATCTTCGAGTAACCTGTGAACTTGCTGTTTCCGGTGCTGGCAAAGAGTCTGGAGTAAGCATCTATGTTTTCCAGATACTCCCTTTCGCCAAGGGCTTCCCTTGCTCTTTCACGCTGCTTGTTCATGGCCTCTTTGAACCCTTCTCTGTCGAGCTTGATATCGCTTTCGCCAACTATCTCTTCTACCAGTTCTAGAGGAAAGCCGTAGGTATCGTGTAAAGAGAAGAGCTCATCTCCGGTAAGTTCCTTCTTGTTCAGTAACATTGTTCTAAGGCGTCTCTCACCGTTTTCCAGAGTGGAGAGGAATCTCTCTTCCTCTTTAAGGGTCATCTCCTGTGTAAATGAAAGGCGTTCAACCAGCTCAGGATAGATTTTTCCCATGTTTACAGCAACCGTTTCGATGATTCTGTAAAGAAATGGCCTGGTATAGCCAAGAAGGGAGCCGTGTCGAATAGCCCTGCGAAGCACTCTTCTCAGAACATACCCTCGACCTTCGTTTGAGGGAAGAATTCCATCGGAAATCATGAAGGCGATAGACCTGGCATGGTCTGCTATTACTCGTATCGAAACATCGGATGTCTTCTTCTCACCGTACTTCACACTCGTGATTTCCTGGATTCTGTCGATTATGGGTCTGAACATATCTGTATCGAAATTGGAATCGACATTTTGAAGAATAGATGCCGCCCTGTCAAGACCGAAGCCGGTATCGATGTTCTTTCTGTCGAGAAAAACAAGTCTGCCTTCTTCGTCCTGATTGTACTCGGTGAAGACGAGGTTCCAGAACTCCAGGAACCTTCCACAGCTACATGCCGGACTACAGTTATCGGGATCCGGACAGTTTTCCCCGGTCCCTCTATCTATGAATATTTCTGAATCGGGTCCGCAAGGTCCTGTTGGTCCTGCGGGTCCCCACCAGTTATCTTCTTTTCCAAGACGTACGATCTTCTTATCGGGAACTCCGACTTCTGTGTGCCATATATCGAAAGCCTCATCGTCATCTAGATATATAGAAACCCATAGTCTGTTCTCAGGCAACTTCAGATACTCAGTGACGAATTCCCATGCCCATTTTATAGCTTCTCTTTTGAAATAATCTCCGAAGGAAAAGTTGCCAAGCATTTCGAAGAAAGTCTGGTGTCTGGGAGTTCGCCCAACATTATCGATATCGTTTGTCCTTACACACTTTTGACAGGTCGTCACTCTAGTGTGAGTCGGTTCGACTTTGCCCCAGAAGATTGGCTTGAAAGGAACCATTCCGGCAACTGTAAACATTAACTGCGGATCGTTCGGGATCAACGATGCACTCGGTAATCTTATATGGTCTTTAGATTCGAAAAATCTGAGATAGCTCTCTCTTATCTCCGCTCCAGTCATGTAACTCACGATGGACCTCCTCAGGTCAACAAAGTCAAAAATATATAGAACATTGGTGTGACAAAAAGCACACCGTCCACTCGGTCTAGCATACCACCATGACCGGGAAGTATATTTCCAGAATCCTTGACTCCGTGATATCTCTTGAATGAAGACTCTGCAATGTCCCCGATGGTACCAAATACGGAAACAACCATAGAAAGAATCATGATTTGAACTATACCGAGTTCCGGTCCATTATAGAGGTTAATCATACTGCTTATATGAATGAACAGAATCATAAACAAAACCGTTGTGAAGTAACCCCCAATAACCCCTTCAAGGCTCTTTTTTGGACTGTAGCTTGGAGAGATCCTTATTCTGCCGAATCGTATCCCCGAAAAATAAGCACCCGTGTCAAAGAGCCATACGGAAGTCAGGCAAAGCAGAGCCAAAGATGAACCGTATCTAAGATATATGTGATAAAAAAAGCTGAGGTCAAAGCCGACATAAATAAGTGCGAAAACAGAATTCGTGATTATCAATTTGGCACTTTTAACATCGGAAACGGTCACTATAACCAGTGACGCTAGAGCAATCACTCCCACGGCAAATATCAACTCGGGTTCTCTAGCTTCCATAAACTCAACTTTGTACAGCATGATTCCGTAGATGACAACTATCGAGGGAATAATACCTGATATTACAACTCTCACGGCGTCATGTCCGGAACCTTTAAGACTGAATTTCAGGTATTCGTAGCTCGCGAAAAGGGCGACTATCGCTACCAACCCGATAAAAGAGAGATAGTTCATGAAGCTCA
>Ga0334884_1004077_pt1 | contig 15551 bp, 18 predicted proteins | sample GraSluR1_MG_7_FD_207215 | JGI IMG/M metagenome (GOLD analysis project Ga0334884, IMG submission 207215) | Sludge microbial communities from methane-producing bioreactor in Wageningen University, Netherlands - Granular Sludge_12_05 R1 | ecosystem: Engineered > Bioreactor > Anaerobic >...
AAACAATGAATGACAAAATAATAACTCTTGATCATGGTAGTGGAGGGAAAATATCTAATCAGTTAATTAATTCCATTTTTCTGAAATATTTTGGAAATCCCATATTAAACCAACTTCATGACGGAGCTATTTTACCACCAGTTAATAAAAAAATGGCAATGTCAACTGATTCTTATACTGTCAGTCCGTTATTTTTTAAGGGAGGCAATATTGGCAATTTGGCAGTACACGGCACGGTGAATGATATAGCTATGTGCGGAGCAGTTCCCAGATATTTAAGTGTTTCTTTTATAATAGAAGAGGGGATAACTCTTGAAGTTCTAGAAGTAGTTGTAAGCAGTATGGCGCTGGCAATGCAGGAATCTGGTGTAGAGATAGTTACCGGGGATACTAAGGTAGTTAATAAGGGTGATGTTGATGGTATATTTATTAATACTACCGGTGTTGGTTATATTGATAATGATATTAACATCAATTCTCAGCAAGCTCAGATTGGAGATACAATTATTGTAAATGGACCAATAGGCAATCATGGTATCAGTATACTGGCTTCCAGAGCGAACCTGCAATTAGAACAGGTGATTACAAGTGATACGGCCCCATTGTCCGATTTGGTTCAAAAAATGCTGTCAGTGACTAAAAATATTCATGTCCTGAGAGACCCTACCCGTGGAGGATTAGCTACATCTCTGAATGAGATTGCCCAATCATCTAATGTAGAAATTGAAATCGAGGAAGAAAAAATTCCTGTTGAGGAAAAAGTGAAAGCAGCCTGTGAAATTTTAGGTTATGATCCTCTTTACCTGGCGAATGAAGGGAAATTAGTCGTATTTGTTCCAGAGAAATATGCAAAAAAACTCTTAAAAGAAATGAAAAGTTCAAAATATGGAGAGCAATCTGAAATTATCGGGAAAGTAGTTTCTAAGGACCGAAATCTAGTTTACCTTATGACAGACATCGGGGGAAAAAGGGTTATAGGAATGTTGAGTGGCGAACAATTACCAAGAATATGTTAGGTGCCTGGAAAATAGTAGATTTTTTAGGAATATCAACCTTGAAATAAATAATTTTAGCAAAAGGGGTGAATCTGCAATGAGTGAAAGAAAAGAGAAAAGCATATATGTTCAATTGGCAAGAAAGAGTATTTTGTATTATTTAAAGGCCGGAAAAAGAATGGAACAGCCTGAGAATTTACCCGAGGAGCTAACTAAAGACAAGGCAGGTGTATTTGTTTCTTTAAAAAAAGATAAATGTTTGCGAGGTTGTATAGGTACTTTTTTGCCCACACAAAAAAATATTGCTCTGGAGATTATTGAAAATGCAGTTAGTGCTGCCGTCCGTGACCCCAGATTCTCTCCTGTAAGGTTCGAAGAAGTTTATTTTTTAGACATTTCTGTAGATGTCTTATCCCCACCGGAAGAGGTAGACAGTATTTCACAGCTTGATCCACAGAAATATGGTGTTATTGTCAGCACCGGCTATAAAAAAGGACTTTTATTGCCGGACCTGGAAGGTGTGGACACTGTTGAATATCAAGTTGCGATTGCCATGCAGAAGGCAGGCATATCTCCGGATGAAAATTATAGGATTCAAAGATTTGAAATAAAAAGATATTATTAAAGCATATCGAAAAAAACAATTTTTTTTGTGAATAATCATATTCTCTAATAGAAAATACAAGAAATATAATACGGATATTACTTTAATTTTAAGCCATCTTTTGATATAATTAACGGGAAAATTTTTAGGTATTATGGCAATATTTTTATAATAATTTAGATAGTGAATGAATTGACAGAAACCAAATTATCAAGTTTGACCTTATTTTTTTATATAAGAATAATAGCAGTAGTTATGCCATAAAAGAGGTTTCTATTAATGCATAAATATATCAGATTTGTTTTAACTTTCCTGTCCTTAATGATTTTCTGGCTGGTTCTTACACTTAATTATCAAATACCTTCCCTATTAACCGGTATAGGTATTTCTTTTCTAATTAGCATGGTATCTTGTAATTATTTTATCCAGGGAAATGAAGGAATACATAGTAGATTTTTCACAACTCTCTGGTATTTATTTGTGTATATTTTTGTTCTTTTATATGAGATGTTTTTAGCCAGCCTTGATGTAGTATATCGAGTTGTTACTATGGATATCAGACCTGAAATAATAATGATAAAATCGAATATAAAATCTGATTTGGGTATATTGCTCCTTGCAAATTCTATAACCCTGACGCCAGGGACAATTACAGTGGATATTGAGGGAGATTATATTTATATACACTGGTTATATGCACGAACTACTCATTTTGGAAAGGCAGCAGAAATAATCATAACCAGTTTTGAAAAGTGGCTGGGAGGCATATTTAAGTGAATCTAATAACAGTAGTGATTTCGATTTTGGCGGTTACCGCCTTATTGACTTTATACAGAGTTATTGTTGGCCCTACCGCCTGGGACAGGTTAATAGCTGTCAATCTTATCTCATCCAAAGTTGTCAGTATTATGGTGGCATCTGCCTTATTATTCAAGCGCAGCATATATATGGATGTTGCTCTGGTATATGCAGTTATCGGTTTTGTAAGCACTGTTGCCATAAGTAAATATTTGGAAAGAGAAGGAAGGAAAGATAAATGATTGCCAATTTTTTTATTTTTTTTGGATTAATATTTTTCTTTTTTGGAACAATAGGAATAATTCGATTTCCTGATATTTATACAAGATTGCAAGCAAGCTCAAAGTGCGATGGGGCTGGCACTGTTGCCCTGTTTGCTGGATTGATAATAAGGGAAGGTTTTAATGATTTTTCTTTGAGAATATTAATTATAATTTTTTTCCTTTTATTAACAAATCCGGTTTCTACTCATGCCATAGCGCGCTCAGCAGCGATTAGAAAAATAAAGCCATGGCGAAAAGAAGAAAAAAAATAAAAGATTAAGGAAGATAAGAAACATGCTTTCTCCCTTTTTGATAATATTAGTAGTCCTTGCCCTGTTTTCACTCGAAATAAAAAATTTATTAAGCTCAGTTATTGTTTTTGGGGCATTTAGTCTTGTCCTTTCCCTTATATTGTATTATTTGCATGCCCCGGATGTAGCAATTACTGAAGCTGCAATTGGGGCAGGATTTGCTACAGTAATATTTATAATTGCAATTAAGAAAAAAGGTGCACTAATTATGTTAACATATCCTCGCAGCCGCTTTTTTTATTATGATAAAAATGGGAAGCCTGCAGGTCTTGATTATGATATCCTCTATTTATTCGCAAGACAATTAGACATTGAGCTGGAAGTCAGATTGGTTGAAAATTGGCAGGACCTGATTCCTCAATTAGTTTCTGGAAAGGGAGATGTTATAGGTGCCGGGATGACTCGTCTCGAAGAAAGAATGAAAAAAATAGATTTTTCCGATGGTTATTTCCCTACTAAAATTGTCTTAGTAACCAATACCAGGGATACTGAGATAAATTCCATAAATGATATAAAAGGCAAAAAAGTTTTTTCTGTGCCAGAAACTTCTTATTTCTTTACCTTGAAGTCCATTAACGGAATAGAAATTGATACCTCTTTTTTGGACCCAAATAAGCTTCTAGAGGCTGTTTCCAGAGGAAATGCGCAAATTGCTGCTGTAGATCTTAATGAGGCATTGTTTGGACAGGTTTTATACCGGAATATAAAAATAATTGAGCAGATAACTGATATTCAGGAATATGGCTTCGGTGTTGCCAAAGACAGAACAGAATTACTCACTCAATTAAATGCTTTTCTCAAAGAAATTAAAAATGATGGCACATATAAAAAGTTATACAAAAAGTATATACATTAAATTAAAAAAGAATAAAGGAATATATAAGGATATGAAAAAATATTATTACATTATGCTTATTATAATAATGAGTGTAGTGATTATAATATCTATTAATCCGGAATATGGTAGTCCTAGAAATTTAGATTATATAAATTATTATTTAGAGAATGGAGTTCGGGATACCGGTGCGGTTAACCTGGTAGCATCGATATATCTTAACTACCGGACTTATGATACCTTAATGGAAACAGTTGTTCTATTTATGGCTGTCCTGGGAGTAACGCTTTTCCTGAGGAAGAAGGAGAAATAATTGGATAATTCAAAAATATTAAGAACAATTGCCCAGAAATTATTTCCATTTATTTTAATGTTTGGGTTTTATCTTACTTTGCATGGTCACCTGTCACCGGGAGGGGGATTTCAAGGGGGAGTAGTGATTGGAACAGCAATTATTCTTCTTGCTTTATCTTATGGAGTAGATGAAACAGAAAAAAGATTTAGGGAAAACATTTTAAGTATGTTAGAAAAGTTAGCTATACTGACCTTTATCTTGTTAGGGTTGTTAGGGATATTTTTCGGTTATCCTTTTCTTAGAGATATTATGCCTTTAGGGGAGAAAGGATGTCTTGCCAGTGCTGGCATGATGATTCCGCTTAATATTGTTATAAGCATCAAAGTGGCAGCCGGCATTACCGGAATATTTTATGCATTAGTAAAATACAGAGGTGAAATATGACACCGATAAATATTAGCTTGCTGGTTTTTATGATTGGCTTATATGGTGTGATTGTAAAAAATAATATGATTAAAAAAGTTATTGGATTAGCAATTCTCAATTCCAGTGTGGTGTTATTGTTTGTTGCTATTGGTTATCGTGATGGTGGTATGGCACCTATAATAGACAATCAAACAGCAAATAGTATCGACACAGTTTTAGTTAACCCGGTTCCACAGGCGTTAATGCTTACTGCCATTGTAGTGAGCATTTCTCTTACTGCATTAGCATTAGCCATGGTAGTAAAAATTTATGCAAAATACAAAACATTAGATATTCAAAGAATAAATAGGGAGTAGCTATTGATAAGTCATTTGCCAATTATTATTATAATTTTTCCATTAGCAATAGCATTTATGATATTGCTATTTAGAAAATATTCCCCTTTTTTATCAATTGTTGGATTGCTGGTTTCATTTCTATCACTTGTACGATTTCTCCCATTTATGCGCAAAGGAGAAGAAATACTTTACCATCTTGGTGGTTGGCAAGGTCCTTTAGGAATCAGTTTATCTATTGATGGATTGAGCTTTTTCTTTTCTTTCACAGTACTTTTAGTTGGTATTATGGTAATTCTGTATTCTATTCCAGAAAAAAAATACAATCACAATTATTATTTTTTATTATTGGTTTTATTGAGCAGCATGATTGGAACAATATTTACTGCTGACATATTTAATATGTATATTCTTTTTGAACTTGTTTCTATTGTTACTTGCTTGCTGGTTGCTTATTACCAACAGGGGATTGCTTTAAGAGCCAGTTTTAATTATTTACTAATTAGTACAGTTGCATTGTCTTTATTTTTATTAGGAGTAGGTTCTCTATATTCAATGGCGGGATCATTATATATACCAAACATTTTTGCTCAGATGCCGATAATATTTACTTATAAACCAGGGATTGTTTTAACTTCTTTATCATTGTTTATCACTAGCATGGGGATTAAAATGGCCATGGTTCCGGTTCATGGCTGGCTGCCTGATGCCCACTCATTAGCCCCTTCATCGGTGAGTGCTATTCTGTCTGGCGTAGTAGTCAAGGTTGGAGTTTACTGCATGATAAGATTGTTATATGGTCTTTTTAATATAGAAAATTTTCATTTTTTTAAAAGCAGTCTCCAATTACTGATGATTTTGGGTGCCATTACTATTGTTTTTGGCGCCATGATGGCATTAGCTCAATATGATTTAAAAAGAATGTTAGCTTATTCAACTATAGTTCAAATTGGAGTAATTCTGATTGGTATCGGCTTACACAATAACACAGGTTTGGAAGGGGCGTTATTTCATGTTATAAACCATGCGTTATTAAAAAGTGGATTATTTTTCTGTGCAGGAATTGTTATTTCACAAACTGGAAAAAGAAGAATTATTGATATGGCAGGTTATGCAGAAAGAAACCCTTTGTTGGTATTTTGTTTTACAATACTTTCTTTAGGAATAATCGGTATTCCCCCAATGAATGGCTTTATTAGTAAATTTATGATTTGTCTGTCTGCAGTAGAAACCGGATATTCAATTTTTGCATTGATTATTATTTTTGGAAGCCTTTTGACAGCCGCCTATTTTTTTCGTGTTATTCAGGTTTTTTATAGTAAGCCTATTCAGCAAGATACAAGACTGGAAAATTCAAAACATAACAAAGATACTGTATTAAATTCTGGATTTTTTAGGGTATTTGCAATATGTTTTTTGGCTTCTTTGTCATTATTATTGGGTATTATTCCCTCTTTAGGTATTTTAATTATCAGGCCTGCAATTGGTATTTTAGTTCCAGTTGTGTTGCCATAGAATAGAACAGATAAGAAGGAGTTGGTTTCAATTATACACTCAAATCTACCAATCTTAACTGTGTTTTTCCCTTTTTTTCTAGCAATAGTAATTGTCTTGATAGCAAAAAAAAATAGCCGAAAAAATAACCTGCCAAGATTGATTATAGGAATTATTTTTATTGGCATAATAATAATGTCATATTTCCTGATAACTATGTTGATTTATGTGTTACAGGGCAATGTTATTGAAGCAGTTTTCTGGCCACAGATGATTCCTTTTGAGTTATCATTTCGTGTGGACGGACTAAGTATTTTTATTGCCATTATCAGTTTTATAATATGGGTAGCAATTTTTATTTATTCCATTGGATATATAAAGGAAAATATTTTAAGGTATTATACTTTATTATTGCTAGCGCTTGGAGCAGTTCAGGATACATTTTTTGCCATTGATTTAGTGAATTTTTATGTTTTCTTAGAAATGACTACAATCTTTGCTTATTTCCTTATCATTCATAATAAGGATTTTACTGCACAAAAAGCAGGTTATAAATACTTGCTTATGTCAATCAGCGGAGCTTTTTTGATTTTACTTTCTATCTTTTTTTCTTATCAGCATACAGGAAATTATGAGTTATCTGGAATTATTCACTGCGGATATCCGATTGCACCTATTTTATTTTTAACCGGTTGCTTTATCAAGGCTGGTGCAGTTCCTTTACATACCTGGTTGCCGGAAGCTCATCCGGCTGCTCCTACTCCTATCAGCGCTTTCTTATCCGGGATTATGATTAAAATCGGTGTTTATGGATTAATTAGAGTGATATTTCCAATCAACAATCCCAGTATAGCAATCAATAGCAATATGGTTGATTTGCTAAATTCAACGATTATTTTCATAGCTCTTTTATCCATTTTTATCGGAGGGTTTTTGGCTTTATTGCAAGAAAATGCAAAACGATTATTGGCCTATAGCAGTGTAAGCCAGATAGGTTATATTTTATTTGGAATTGGAGTAGGGACACAAATTGGTCTGACCGGTGGTATTTACCATATAATCAACCATGCCATATTCAAAGGATTGTTGTTTTTGTCAGTTGGTGCTGCAATATTCAGAGTAAAATCAAAAAATTTTGACGACCTTGGTGGTTTATGGAAGAAAATGCCAGTCACCACCATTGCTTGTATTATCGCAGCACTTTCACTTTCCGGTATCCCGCCATTGGGTGGTTATGCAAGCAAAGCACTTATTGGCAAGGCAGTAGCAGAATATAACCCAATACTTAAATATGTACTTACCTTTTCCTCAGCGTTAACATTAGCATATGTTTTTAAATTGATTAAGTTTACATTTTTTGGAAAAGAAAACAAAATTTTAAGTCTGTTGAAAGAAGTGCATTTCTATATGCTAATACCCATGCTTTTGCTCTCATTTTTATGTATTACTCTGGGCCTGACAGCAAATTTGATAGTGAATAGTTTCATGCCAATTGCGGTTAATGAAATAATCTTTTTTCAGGATTCGTTAAACATTTCTTTTTGGTCAGAAAAAGGAGTTTTTATTGATACAATGCTAACAGTTTTATTGGGATTTCTAATATATTATTTATCTTTAAAAGCAGGCTTAATAAGGAGAGAAGATAAAAAGCAAATTATGAATATTCCTTTAGCAAAAGATATTAGCTGTGCAAGCGTGGATTCCCTATATTGCCATTTAGCGAAAATTGTTTTTAATTCTTGCCAGAGGCTAAACAAAGCCCATTCTCGTGATTTAAATTTGCATTTATCATGGATTCCATTAACATTTATAATTCTGTACTTGGTATTATATTTTGATTTTTTATAAAGAAAATTTTATTTTCTTAGACTGGTTAATAATAAGAACAAAAAATTTTCTAAATTATAAAGACATATAGATGTTATTTAACCATAAAAAACCACTTTCTAAGAAGGTGGTAATGGTTAAATAAAATGGTTTTACCATAAAAAGATTAAAATAAGCTAGATGAGAATATTTTACCTGAAGTCCAAAGTTGGAACTACTATTGCTTAAGAAAGATTATGGCTAAAAGTATAAATAAAAAATCGAAAGAAAAAGAGCAAAAAAGTTAAACCCCTTTCAGGGGTTCTTAAAGCCAACCGCTATGCAGGTGCGATATTTACTATAGTAAGTATCTAAGATAAAAATAAATAGAAGCTATGCATAAGTCAATAATGACTAAAGGAAAAGCAATCTTGAAGAAATACCAGAAATATATGCGCTGATTATTTTTTTCAGCAATTTCAGCAACAATTAAGTTAGAGGCAGTTCCAATAAGGGTGCCATTTGCTCCAATATTTGCCCCCAGGACAATGGTAATCCAGATTACCGGAGCAGTAGAGGGAAATTCCTGTACAATATGATCTATAATTGGAATAGCCAGATTGACAATGGGAATATTATCCAGGAAAGATGATAGAAAAGTTGATGATGTCAAAAACAGGAAATCCAGGTATTGAAAATCTGCCCTGGTTAATTCAACAATTTTTTTAGATAAAATATCAATAATTCCATGTTCTTCCATAGTACCGGCCAAAATATTCAGGCCAATTAAAAAGAATACAATTCCCCAGTCAATTTGAGAGTAGATGGAATGGGCAGATTTTCCAGGGCTTATAAATAGCAACATAATGGCCAAAAAGAGGATAATAGCGGCAAGATCTATTTCTAGACCATGCGAAAAGAATATTAAAATAACACCAATAATTATCATAATAACCACTTTTTTGTAAAGCGCATGGTCTATTATGCTTTCCTTATCATCAATTTTCTGTAAACGGGATAGTACTGGTTGTGGAACCCTTGTTTCTGACAAATCTTTAGAAAAAATAAATTTAAAATAATAGATATTAATGATAGTAAGAATTATTGCAATAGGAGTAGTGTGGTAAATAAAATCAAAAAAAGAAAAATGGGCTGCCGAGCCAATCATGATATTGGCTGGTGTTCCCAGATAAGTTGCCATGCCTCCAATGTTCGCAAAGATAATTTGAGATACTAGAAATGGTATAGATGAAATATTTAATATTGATGTAATAGCAATTGTTATGTTAGCCATAAATAATACTGTAGTAATTTCATCGAAGAAAGACGAGAGCGCGCCAGTTAAAATAGAAAGAAGGACGAGTAACAACCATGGATTTCCCTTGCTATATCGCATTACTTTTATGGCTAAGAACTGGAATATTCCACTATCTTTGGCAATAGTAGTAAAAACCATTACACCTATAACAATACCTATTTTGTTGAAGTCTACATAATCTATAGCTTTCTCAAAAGAAATCAGCCCTAGAAGTATTACTGCAATTCCTCCTAAAAAAGCTGAGGAAGTACGAATACGTCTATTAGTAAAGATAAAAAAGTATACAATAGTGATAACGATTATTGTAAGAGCTAATTGGTTCATTCAAAATATCTCCGTATGAAAACTTATTGGCTAAAAAATTTTTAAAGAACTAAAGAACAAATTGCTAAAAAGCACCTTTGTATTATATAATTACGGGAGACCTCTAAAAAATATTTTCAATATATTATATAATAACATAAAAAAAACGCCATATACAGGCATAAAATACTTATTTGCTATATTTTTAAATAAAAGGAGCTTAATGGATGTTTAACCTGTCTCTTTTTTCTTCTTTCTCCCGAAATATAGGTATAGATTTGGGAACAGCAACAACATTAGTTTATGTTAAAGGAAGGGGTATTATATTAGAAGAGCCTTCTGTAGTTGCTTATGTCAAGAAAGACAATCGTATACTGAAAGTTGGAAATGAAGCCAGGGCAATGATAGGGAGGACACCCAGGGGTGTTTATACTGTCCGACCATTGCAAAATGGTGTAATTGCTAACTTTGAAGTTACAGCAGAAATGCTGCGTTATTTTATAAAAAAAATATTTAAGAGAAATCAGTTTGTCAAACCCTCAATTACTATCTGTGTTCCATCAGGAGTAACAGAAGTTGAGAAAAGAGCCGTATCTGAAGTTGCCTATGAATGTGGTTCCCATCGGGTCTTCTTAATAGAGGAGCCCATTGCAGCAGCTATAGGAGCAGGTTTGCCAATATTTGAACCCATGGGTAATTTAATTATAGATATTGGAGGAGGGACAACTGAGGTTGCTGTTATTTCGCTGGGAGGAATTGTGGTAAATGAGATTTCCAAGGTAGCAGGTGATTATATGAATCAACAGATTAGTAAATACATAAAAGACAGACATGGTTTATTTATTGGTGATTTGACAGCTGAATCCTTGAAAATAGCTCTTTCCAATAATAGTGCAGATAGCCAAAATGATTATTACGAAGTTAAGGGAAGGGATAGGCTTAGTGGATTACCTATAAGAATTGAAATGCCCAAAAGTGAATTAAAAGAGGCTCTCTCAGATTCAGTAAAAGTAATTGCAAGTACAGCAAAACTAGCTCTCGAGAAAACACCTCCTGAACTGGTTTCCGATATAATTAACAAAGGCTTGATTATGACAGGAGGGGGCGCTTTATTGGCTGGTTTAAATGAAGTGTTACAGGAACAAATAGAGATTCCTGTTTTTATATCAAAAGAACCTTTGTATTGTGTAGTAAAAGGAACCGGAGAAGCTTTGGAAAATTTTGATAAATATCATCGTATATTAAATAAGACATCCAGAGGCAAGTAACCAATTATTTAAAAAGAACTAAGGCTCAAAGCTTATACTGCATAGGAGTATTTTAATTGTATAGAATCTCGAAAGAACGAAGAGCATTTATTATATTTTTGTGTTTATTTATTTTGTCTGCTTTAATTATAACAGTAGATTATCATGGAAAAGGGTTTTTTGGACTAATTGAAGATGTAGGCATAACTATTTTTAAGCCAATTAATCAGGCTATCTATCAGACAGTGAATCACCTTGCCAATTATATTAGCCTGTTTACTGAAATTGAAAAAGTACGACAGGAGAATGAACGATTGCGTACTGAAAATCAGTTTCTGTCTCAGGAAAGCGCTATTGCGAAAGAAAAGCTTGAAGCTTATAATAGATTGTTAAAAATGGTCCAGTTTAAGGAGCATTATTCTTATGATATGATTGGTGCCCAAGTTATTGGTAGAGAACCCAGTAATTGGTTTCATAGTATTATTGTCGATAGAGGAATAAGAGATGAGGTGGAAGTTGATATGGGAGTAGCAACTTACAATGGGCTTGTGGGAAAAGTAATCAACCCGGAACAAAATACCTCTCAGGTGCTTTTACTATTAGACCAGGGATGTTCTATAGGAGCCATGATACAGCGTTCAAGAGAAATAGGCGTAGTTAAAGGTGGCACAGACGGGAAATATTGTTATCTTGATTATATAGCTCATGATGCAGATGTTCAGATAAATGACATAGTCATAACTTCCGGGATGGGCAGTTCTGTACCAAAGGGTATTATTATAGGCAGGGTCTTGGCAATTAAAAAAGAAAAACATGATCTTTTTCAAAGAATATTAGTGAAGCCGGAGGTTGATTTCAATAAGTTAGAAGAAGTGTTTTTGTTGAAAAAGCCGGAATAGAATATAGGAGATAAGTAAAAGAAAAAATGAACAAAGCAGAATTAATAAAAATGGACAATGGGTTGAATGTAATTAGCTGTGCAATGCCTAACATGCATTCTGTTTCTACTGTAATCGGAATAAAGGCAGGTTCTATTTATGAAAACAGTAACCAGAGGGGTATTTCCCATTTTATTGAGCACATGCTTTTTAAAGGTACCAAAAAAAGAAAAGACACTTTGGAGATATCACAATGTATCGAGCAGCTAGGCGGAGAAATTAATGCCTCTACTTCAGAAGAATGTACATTTTTATATAGCAAGGTGCTTTATAAAAATTTTTCCAGTGCTTTTGAAGTGATGTCCGATATCTTAAACTGTTCTCTTTTTAGAGAAAAGGACATTGCCCAGGAAAAATCAATCATTATTGAGGAAATTAATAAATACCAGGACATTCCTGAAGATTGGATAAGTTTTTTAATAAATCAACTATTATGGAAAGACACTTTATTAAGTCATAATGTATTAGGGGAAAAAGAAACAGTCAGACAATTTAACCGCAATGCTATACTGCAATATTTTAATGAAATGTATAGGCCGGAAAATATTGTGATTAGCATTACAGGGAATATCTCTTCAGATATAGTGCAAAAGGTTACTAAAAGCTCATCTTTTGTTTCAAAGAATGGTAAAAACAAAAGAATCCCGAAAATAGCATTAAAAAATCAGACATTACCAGAGATAACAGCTATACCGAAAAAAGTTAACCAGAGTCACTTGTGCTTTGGTTTTGAAGGAGTCTCAAGATTTCATCCAAATAAAATTCATATGGACTTATTAAATATTATTCTCGGGGGAGGTCTTAGCTCCCGATTATTCCAGGAAATTCGTGTTAAGTCCGGGCTAGCTTATGACATTCATTCCTATTCTCAGTATTTTGACCAGACTGGTTCTTTCAATATATATGCTGGTGTAGATCCCGAAAAAATTGAAAGCAGCATAGAAAAGATTTTGATAGAATTAAGAAAACTCAAAGACAATAACATCAGTGCCGGTGAATTTAAAAAGGCAAAAGAGATGTATAAGGGCAGTATTTTATTAGGATTAGAAAGTACTCTAAACTATGCCTTTCGAATCGGAAGCCATTTGTTGCTATACAAAAAAGAGTATAAGTACGAAGATTTGATAGAAAAGATTGACAATGTTTGCTCAGAGGATATTAGCAGACTAGCTCAAAGTATTTTTTTAACTAATAAAATAAACCTAGTTGTTTTTTACCCAACTGAAATAGAAATAAATATAGATAATTTAATGAATAAAATGAAGATTTAGAATAGCAGGTGTAACAAATGCCAATTGACTTGAGGATTGGTGATATTATTAAATTGAAAAAGAAACATCCTTGCGGAGGATATCACTGGGAAGTAACCAGAACCGGCATAGATATTGGCTTAAAATGTCTTTGTTGCGGGCGCAAGGTTTTGGTTCCAAGGGTCAAGGTTGAAAGAAGAATAAAACAGATGATAAAAAGAGATTAATTAAGATTACAGAGAAATTCCAGGAAAGATATTTTTTAATCAACTTGATATATGAAAAACACAGTGCTATAATAGTTAAGCATTTTTCCTTGCTCCTGTTTATTGACAGGGGCTATATTGACCAAAAGGAGGTGAGCAAATGCGTAATTATGAACTAATGATACTGCTGGATCCCAATCTTCAAGACGAAGACATATCTGCATTGGTAAAAGAAATCCAACAAACTATCACAAAAAATCAAGGCAAAATTGGTAAAGTAAATCAATGGGGTAAAAGAAAACTGGCTTACGAAATAAAAAAATACCAGGAAGCCTTTTATGTTGTTTTGAATTTTGAGTTAGAACCGGAAAATATTACCAACATCGAAAAAAGCATTAAATTTGAAGAAAAAATAATTAGATACATAATTATTCTGGGAGAAGAAAAAATTGTTCATGCTAAAGAAGCAAAAAAAAATTAACTGGATATGATAATTAATTTTAAGACTTATTTGAATTTTTGTATAGGAAGGAAATAATTAATGGTGAGAAGAGAAACATATAGGGGATTTCGTAAAAGAAGAAAAATATGTTACTTTTGCGCCGAAAAAAAAGTAGCAGATTATAAAAATATAGAACTATTAGATCGTTTTATTAGTGAGCAAGGTAAAATATTGCCTCGTAGAGTTACAGGCAATTGTGCAAAACATCAAAGATCTCTGGCTATAGCCATAAAACGCGCCAGAGAAGTAGCCTTGCTACCGTATGTTAATCGTTAATAAACTATTTTAATTTTATATTGACAAAAACCAAATAGTTTATAGTGAATAAATGTGATTGACAAGAGAGGTTAATCATTGAAAGAGAATATTCCTACTAAATCAATTGTTGAAGGTGCTTTTCTTTCAGCGATTACGGTAATATTGTTTTTAGCAAGCCTGTATATACCTTTGTTTGGAACTTTGATTAGCTTTTTGTGTCCTTTGCCAATCATTATTTTATGCTTAAGGCATAACCTGAAAATAGCAATTCTTTCTTTATTAATAGCATTTTTTTTAGTTAGCATACTTGCGGGACCTTTTCAGGGATTGATTGGTATTTTGGGTTTTGGGACATTGGGTATGGCATTGGGAGTTGCTCTTAAAAGAAAGCTATCTTTATTTGAGATACTCATTATAGGAAGCGCAACTTCTTTTATTTCAAAGATATTATTAATGTTTATTGGCTTGTGGATTATGGATATTAATCCATTGTTTTTAGGAATTGACCAGATTGAACAGAGTATTGGGCAAAGCCTTTCTTTTTATGAAAACATGGGTTTGAACCCAGAGCAAATAGAGAGCGCAAAAGACTCTCTTTTGCAATCATTGGAGTTAGTTAAAATTGCTTTTCCGGCGATGCTTGTTGTTGCATCGGTATTTGATACCTTTATAAATTACTGGGTTGCCGGAAAAATATTAAAAAGATTGGGTTATTATTTAGTTCCTTTTATTCCTTTTTATAATTGGAGGGCAAGCAAATCTTTTTTTTGGAGTTATGCATTTGGCCTGTTTATTCTGTTATTAAACTCCGGCTACGAGTCAGCAGTGCTGGAAAGAATAGGAGTAAATATTCAATTATTGTTTTCAACTATTTTTTTGATTACCGGCTTATCTGTGGTTTCCTATGTCTTGCATCACTATAAAGTTAAGCCATTTGTTAATTGGATTGTATATATTATAATATTTATTCAACCTTTTTTTTCTTTGACTGTTACATGGGTTGGTATAATGGATGTTTGGATTGATTTTAGGAAATTACTATTTCCCCGGGACAGTGATTTAAACAGTTGATAGTTGATACTAAATAATTTTGTTATTTATATAAAAAATAAAAATAAAATCTTTTAAAATTTATTTAACCATAAAAAACCACCTTCTAAGAAGGTGTTAATGGTTAAATAAAATGGTTTTACCATAAAAAGATTAAAATAAGCCAGATGATAATTTTTCACATGAAGTCCAAAGCTGGAAGTACTATTGCTTGAGAAAGATTATGGCTAAAGGTATAAATACATAATCGAAAGAAAAAGAGTAAAAAAGTTAAACATCTTTTAGATGTTCTGAAAACCACCCGCTATGCAGGTGCG
>Ga0334884_1004078_pt1 | contig 15549 bp, 12 predicted proteins | sample GraSluR1_MG_7_FD_207215 | JGI IMG/M metagenome (GOLD analysis project Ga0334884, IMG submission 207215) | Sludge microbial communities from methane-producing bioreactor in Wageningen University, Netherlands - Granular Sludge_12_05 R1 | ecosystem: Engineered > Bioreactor > Anaerobic >...
ACTTACGCGCCCGCATCCGCACCTATATAAACGAAAGTGATTCCAGGTATAGTGTGAAATTTTTGATGCAGCGGGTGTCACAAATTGACTTTTTAATTACAAATACGGAAAAAGAAGCGCTGTTACTGGAAAACAGCCTGATAAAACAATACAGACCCCGCTACAATGTCCGTCTCAAAGATGACAAAACGTATATCAGTCTTCGGCTTGATCTCCGGGAAGCCTTTCCACGGATAACCGTGGTTCGGCGGTATAGAAAAGACGGTGCCCGCTACTTTGGTCCATACCATAGCGCGGCTTCAGTACGTCAGACACTGCGCCAGATTCAACGCCTGTTTCCCCTGCGAACCTGCACCGATTATGTACTTCATAACCGCACCCGCCCATGCCTGTATTATCAAATGGGGCAGTGCGCAGCACCCTGTGTGAAATATATCGACAAGCAGGCTTACCATGAGATTGTAGACCAGGTGGTCATGGTGCTTGAAGGTAGAAACGACGAATTGGAAAAGATGCTGCGCCGGAGAATTCAGGAGCATGTGGAAAAACTGGAGTTTGAACAGGCCGCTGCACTGAGAGACCGATTGCTTGATCTCCAACGTACCACGGAACGGCAGCGAACGGTAGGCGCGGAAGGTGCCGCGGACCGCGATGTATTCGGGGTATACAATGAAGGTTCCTATACAGAAATTCAGGCCTTGTTTTATCGAAGCGGGCGCATGATGGGTGGCAGAAGCTTCAGCTTTCAACACCGTGAAATGCCTGTCGATGAGCTGCTCGGTTCATTCATCTTGCAGTACTATGCTGAAGGTGCTGTGCTGCCCCGGGAAATTCTTCTCCCCTCCGATCTGGAAGAAGCTGAAACGTTGGGATTGTTGTTGAGCGAACAACGTGGAAGTAAAGTGATTATCCAGGCACCACAACGCGGAGAGAAACTGGCTTTGGTCGCGCTGGCAATCAGAAATGCCAAACACAGTTTTGAAGAGAAACAACTCACAGAAAAAGCCAACCAGGACATTCTGAATCAAATTCAAAAGACCTTGTTGTTGGCTAAAATTCCAGAGCGAATTGAGTGCTTTGACATATCCACAATTCAAGGCAATAAAACGGTTGCCTCTATGGTCGTATTTGAAGGCGGCATACCTAGTAAGTCACGATATCGCCATTTTACCATCAAGCAGGTAGAAGGCCAGGATGACTTTGCGGGTATGCGAGAAGCATTGATGCGACGTTTCAGACGTGCCATAGAAGAAAATGACATGCCGGACCTGGTGTTGATTGACGGTGGCAAGGGCCAACTCAACGTAGCCAGTGCCGTATTCCAGGATTTGGGTATAGACGATCTCCCCCATGTTGCCATTGCCAAATCCAGACCAGAAGACAATGGTGGTCAGTATGGGCATAGCGAAGGGGCTGGAGCGTCACCAGAGCGTTTTTTTCTACCCGGCCGCATGAATCCAGTCATTCCCCCTCAAAACGGCCCAGTGGTACTTTTACTGGCCCGCATTCGGGATGAGGCCCACCGGTTTGCCATCGGGCATCACCGAAAACTGAGAAACAAAGGGACTCTGCAGACGAGATTGACCGCTATTCCGGGCATCGGCCCAAAAAAAGCACGCCAACTCTTGAATCAAATAGGCTCAGTTGCGAAAATACGGGAAACGCCGGTTGACTCCCTGGCGACATTGCCGGGATTCAATGCAAAATTGGCGCAAACCGTATTGGAACACTTGAAATCAAGTTGAAACAAATTACTTGCTGCCCCACAATCAATCATTGTGCTATTGTCGCAAACCGGGGATAATTCCTGGAAGGGAGTGATACAACGTGTGGATTATTTTTGGACTGGTCTTGGCACTGATAGCGACCATATTACTTTATTACCATTTCTTGTTGTCGCTATATCCTGAAAAAATTCAGACGGAGGAAGTTCATACGGTAAAAACACCGGATTTGTGGAGTTTGCGGGTTTGTCGTTATCGCCGTGGCCGCATTGAGGGGCAACCCGTGCTTTTGGTGCATGGTTCTGTGTCCAATCACCACAATTTCACCAGTCCGGAAGGTGCCTGTCTTATAGAGCATCTGGTCAACAAGGGCTATGATTGCTGGGCAGTCGATTTGCGTGGTTGCCGTTCTTCTATTCCGCCATTTGAACGTAGCCGTTTCGAAACGACCCTGGACCAGCATTTGATGTCCGACTTACCTTCGGTAGTTCACTATATACGACGGGTATCGGGTTACAATAAAATCCACTGGGTAGGTCATTCTCTTGGGGGGATGTTGCTGTATGCTTATAGCCAGGTACACGGTGAAGAACATATCGCCAGTGGTACAACTATGGGATCGCCGCTTGGCTTTGATGGGGTGCAAGTCAAGATTCCAGAGACACTGCTTTTCTTTGTACGGCACAGTCCCCGGTTGGTCTGCGCGGTAGTCAGGGCACTAATCCCCCTTGGCATGTTGAGTAAAAAAAGTCTACCCTATTTTCCTGCAAACCTCCAAAACATTCCACCACAAATGAATACCGGGCATTTCATCAACATGCTGGAAGCACCGCTGCCCAAGGTTCAATCTGAGCTGGCGTTCTGGGTAAAAAATCAAGTCTGGCGTATGCTGGATGACCGTGTCAACATCCAGGCTGGGTTAAAAACCATGACCTTTCCGCTGTTGGCAATTTATGCACCAAAGGACCCGTTTGTTCCATTGCGACGCGCTGCACATTTCTTCCAGCAGCTTCCTCACAAGGACAAGAAATACCTGGTCTGCTCTAAAGAAGAAGGATTCTTGCATGATTACAACCACTGTGATCTTGCCTTCGGGAAAAATGGTGTACGCGAAGTATTTGAGCCAATAGCCACCTGGATTAAAGAACACAGCACAACAGAACGGTATATTGTGGATTCAGACCGGGCCATGGCTGGAGACAGCACCTGGACCACCCCATTGCTATCAGAAGAACGTGCGAGAATACTTTCAGGGGATCATTTTGAAGAAGGAGGCAGTTCTGTTACTGTACCTGAAGCTACACCTGTGGTCTACGATGAGACATTAGCAACTGCAGATGAAGGAGGATACACCGAGAAAATCAACGAATCGGTGCTTCGCCTTCAGCAATCTTCTCCACAAGCAGCAAAACAAAGCAAGGTAAAAGAGGCTGATGCCAAAGCAGTTGATGATGATGATGATGATTCCGGGGACACCATTGATAGTGAGGCCAAACCTGTAGAACCTGAACTGGATAGAACGACAAAGCCACTTAAAAAACCAGCGAAGAAAAAGCCTGCGACCATAAAAACAGCCCACAAAAAAAGTACGGCAAAGAAAAAAGCACCGGCAAAGAAAAAAGCATCGAGTACCGTATCAAAACCGCCATTTGAAACTAGTCCCACTGCAACAAGCCTTGATGAAACGGTGACGACACAGAACCTGCCTGAAGAGCAACATTCCAAGCAAGTATCAGCAAAGAAGGCACCAGCAAAGAAAGCTTCGGTGAAGAAGACTTCAACAGCGCGAACGACACGAAGCACCTCGAAAAGTACTGCGAAACCTGCGGCGAAAGGTATTGCTAAAAAAACATCCGCAACACGTGAATCATCTACCGCTAGTCCTGAGTCAGAAAATAGCATAAATTCAGAAAACAGTACGCTATCGGAAAAAAACATTGAACTGCCACAAGCAACAAGACGTGCAATAGCGCAGGCTGGTGATCTCATGCGGGCATTTTCGGAACCACCCAAGCCCAAATCGGAAAGCAGATCGTCTATTGACAGTTCTCGCACAGAGGAGGAAGACAATTCATGAATGTACCGCTGAGCAGAAGAGGATTTCTCAGAAAAAGTGTGGAAGTACCCTTGGTAGCAACCGTGTTGACCGCTGGGGTCGCCGGGATTCCGGGGAATAAACCACTGCTTGTTGATGCATCAACCGAATTGAATCCGGCCAGACCCAATACCAGCCCCAATATATGCCTGTTTTCCAAGCACCTGCAATTTCTAAATTATGACGAGATGGCAGACACCTGTGTGGAATTGGGCCTCGAGGGCATCGACCTTACGGTGCGTCTGGGTGGACACGTGACGCCGGAGAATCTGGACAGAGACTTCGAACGCGCAGTCCGCACCATCCGGGACACTGGACTGGAGGTTCCCATGATAACCACCCGGCTTACGGAAGCCAATGATGAAGCCGATACATTACTTGCCGCAGCCGCGGAGCTGGGTATTCCTTTTCTAAGAATTGGTGGGCATCGGTATAACGAGTACGAAGCAGTAAGCCTGCAAATTGAGCGTATCACTGAGGAATTACAGGCACTAACCGAATTGGCCGGAAATTACCACGTCAACCTTGGTTATCACAACCACTCCGGGTATGGGTATTATGGTGGCCCAGTATGGGATTTACTGCATACCTACCGCAGCATTGGCCTGCCGAATATCGGTTCAAACCTGGACCTGGGTCATGTCACAGTTGAAGGTGCCTATGGTGCCGGTATGGTCATCGTCCGCCTTCTGGCAGAAATGAATCGGGTTCACATGATCGCGTTAAAAGATTTTGTCTGGGAAGGAAGCCGGCCCCGATGGCTGACCCTTGGTGAGGGATATGTGCCCACGGCGGAATACTTGAAGGTGTTGCATGCACATGGATTCAGCGGTCCAGTCTCTCTACATTTTGAATACAACACCGGTACTGAAAGCGAACTGCTGGAAGAAATACGTAAATCGGTTGCATTGCTCAAGGTCTGGCTAGCAGAAGCAGGATATTCTGCACCGTCGAGTTAATACGGACAGCAATCACAGGTGGCAAAAGAGAAGGCTGGTCATGGTGGTTCGATCTTTAGAGATCAAGCTAATTTATACCCAGATGTAGTGACTACGCAGCGCCACGTCCTGCCACCACGGCACGAAATGTGCGAAGCAAGATCATAAAATCCTGCGCAATAGACCAGTTGTCGATGTATTGCAGGTCTAGCTCTACCCATTCCTGGAAACTGACATCACTCCTGCCACTGACTTGCCAAAGTCCGGTCATTCCAGGTTTTACGCTTAACCGGCGTCTTTGGTCCCAGGTATATTCCGCGACTTCAGCGGGTATAGGAGGGCGTGGTCCAACCAGACTCATTTCGCCCCACCACACATTGAACAACTGGGGGAATTCGTCAATGCTGTATTTTCGAATAAAGCGTCCCACACGGGTAATACGGGGATCATTCCGCATTTTAAAAACCGGTCCGTCTGCCTCATTCAATTCAACCAACTTGGCACGCAATTCCTCGGCATTGACTACCATAGAACGGAATTTTATCATACGGAAGCGACGTTGATTTTGGCCAACCCGTTCCTGAAAAAACAACAGGGGTCCTTTTGAGTCCAGTTTGATTAAGATGGCAACAAGCAAAAACATAGGTGACAGGGCTATAATCAGGAGCGTTGAGACAACCAGGTCAAACAATCGTTTGAAAGCCAGTTTCAAATGTGCTTCTGGAATGGTCGACAAAGACAACAACGGAATTTCATCTATGTACATTTGCCTGTTCGTAGCAATACGCATGGGAAACAGGTCGGCCAACAAGTTTACTGTAACTCCAGCGCCTTCACAATAATGTGCGATTTCCTGAATGTTGTGATAATTTGAGCGTACAGGTAAGCCGACGAAGACTGTGTCGACCGGCTCTTCTTTCAGGAGTTTCTCCAATTCATGAATTCCACCAAGATAGCGAGGCTTGAAAGCGCTCAGTAGTTCCAATCGCTCCGCGTCATCATCTACCACCCCCAATAACTGATACCCGTCTCCACCCTGGCTTTGAAAGACTTCAAGCAGGTGGGCGGTTCTGTTATTCGCGCCAATGACTATCGTTTTACGTATCTGGTATCCCATCCGTCGCAGTTCTCGCAGGAGCAGCCGGATCGAAAATCGAAACAGAAGCAAGACAAAAAAAGTTATAAAGCAATACGTTACCAGAAAATTGTGGTCCAAACCTCGATTGGTAAAAAGTGCCATGAAAACGACACAGTACAAGGTGGCATCTCCTGCCGCCTTGACAACCGCAGTCATATAGGAGACGATACCCTCACTCCAACTGAAACTCCACAAACGACGTTCAATGGCAGCACTGAACCAAACCAGAAGTAAAATTATCAGATAGGGAGCATAGGCTATAAAGCTTTCGCCTAACGGCACTTCCAGTGGTGTCGTCAGATGGACTGCAATGCCATAAGAAGTGAGAATGAAGGCAAAATCAGAGCATGCCAATCCCCATGCAACCATGGTCTTTTGATGCCAAAGTTGTTCCACAATATCCCTAACCTGTTAGTGGTGTTTGTTTGCTATCAGATGATTTATCAACATGGGCATGCCGTTGCACCGGTGTGACAAGCCTTTGGTCCATGCCAGACAATACGATATGCCCCTGGATAACATTAAATAATTGAGGCAGTTCTTCAAGCCCATTTCGGCGAATCCAGCGACCGACAAGCGTCAATTCGTTTTTAGCATGCGTTTCTGGTATTACATTCAAATTACCTGGCTTTATCTCGTCTCCCACCAGCTCTTCTTGAGAAGCTGTAGATGCGATAACTTCCTTGGTTACCCTGTAACTCAATAAATTAAATTCGCCTCCATTGGACTTTTCATTTTTGCGACGGCAAAAAACAGGCCCAGAAGATTCCAATTTAATTGCAATTGTCAGCAAGAGCATCACAGGCAATAAAAAGAGCAACAAAACAACGGCAGCTATCAAGTCAGATGCTTTTCGGAGGGCAAATCGAGTTTGAAACTCAGGTTCATAGGTCAGAGATAACATTGGTATATCATGAAGCCGAGTAAAATCGCTGGTAGCCAACCGCAGTGGAAAAATATCAGCGACAAACCGTACCGGCACCCCTATCCCTTCACACAAATGCGCAATACTTTGAATCGTTTCGTAATGAGAACGAACTGGTAGTGAAACATAGACGCCATCGGTAACTCGCTCCAGCAAAATATCTTCCAGATTGTCAACAGCCCCCAGACAGGGTACACCATATCGCTCCAGTATGGGTCTGCGCTCTGGGTCAGATTCCAGGAATCCTTCAATATGATAACCAAAATGCTCATTGGCCAGAAAAATCTGAACGAGGTTTGCAGTGCGCTCATTGGCACCAATCACAATAATTCTTTGTGCATTGAAACCCAGTCGTCGCAACTTACTCAAACTGATACCGATGGTCAACCGAAATGACAATAAAGCAGATAAAGCAAACAAACTATACAAGAGAAAGAATAATCGGTCAATGCCAGATTGCAAAAAAATAGCCAGTAGAAAGGCGGTGAACAAAAAAGTGGTAAAGAACGCGCGTGCCATAGAGTACAACAAGGACACCAAAGCCTCGCTACGTCGTGAAACGAATAAACGTTGGTCTGCTGCAGCTCCACACCAAACAACCGCGTACGTTGCGAGGTATGGCCAATACAACCGCAAGGCTTCACCTTTGCCGCCTTCGAAATAGGGGTCAATCAAGATCACCAACAGATAGGCCAGGATCAGGCAAAACAAATCCAATATGGCACGTACGACGGCCAATAAAAATCCGTGCTTGGTAGCATACGACATCATATTGGAAATAATACTCCTAAACAAATAGAACAACAATCGGATAACAAAAGGCTACAGGTATTTTGGTTGGTTTTTTAAGAAAAAGACAGTCCCTCACCAATACATACCCGCTGAATCAACACCAGACTATATAGGATTCCTTCCTTATTACCAAATATCGTTTAATAATAACACATTTTAGGATAAATTAGAGCTCAGCTTCCCCTATCAAGTGTGTTAATTATTAATAAATGTACTTGATAACTTGCTTATTAGTCAAGAATCTTTATCGCTGAAGTAGGAATTAAACAGCAGGGATTGAAAAAACATTTATAATCGTAGTCTAACCTTACCAAAAATTCATAATTCGTTTTTTTGCTAAAGATTTCTCTGTATTTCGTCGATAAATACTCTGTAACCGGCAATGCAATGAGATGTCGGTCATCCCAATACCAATGCAAGGATGCAGAGGTTACCCGAATCACGGAGGAAAATTATTATGGGTCTTCGTATTAATACGAACGTGTCCGCTCTGGGCACATCACGAATTCTGCGAAAAAACACTCTTGATCTTAACAAATCCTTGGAAAGATTATCGAGTGGTTTACGCGTCAATCGTGCCGCAGACGACGCGGCAGGACTCGCAATAGCAGAAGGTTTCCGTTCACAAGTCCGCGGTGCTATGGTTGCCCAGCGCAACGCACAAGACGGAATCAGTCTGGTACAAACAGCTGAAGGTTCATTGAGCGAAACAACCAATATTCTACAACGCATGCGTGAACTTGCTGTACAGGCTGCCAATGGCACCAACAGTGACGCCAACCGTAGCGCGTTAAATGCGGAAGTACTTCAATTGCTGCAGCAAATTGATGACATCGCATTGAATACAGAGTTTAATGGTTTCAATGTGCTCAGTGCTTCACAGACAGTAACCATTCAGGCTGGCGCGCAGCCAGGTCAAACTATTAATATTCAAGTAAATGGTGCAAAGACAAATGACTTGGGTGTGAATGGATTGGCGATTTCTACAGTCGAATTGGCCGTTTCCGCAATGAGTACCGTTGATCTGGCACTCCAAAGTGTAAACAACCTGCGCAGCGATTTGGGTTCATACCAGAATCGTCTGGAATTTACGATCGCGACACTTGCCATCCAGGAAGAGAACGCATCAGCTTCTGAAAGTGTTATTCGCGACGCAGACATCGCACAAGAAACGGTACGTTTTACCAGAAACCAGATTCTGGTAAGCGCGGGTACGACTGTGCTGGCACAGGCAAATCTGGTACCACAATCCGCATTACAATTATTAGGCGGTTAGCAGGATTCGGGTAGCCTATAATTACGCAGCACAGGGATTAGCAAAAAATTTGGGATATGCCGGGCTTACTATATAGTAGCCCGGTGCCCTTATTGGTGTTCGGGATCAGCATTTACAGGACACGAAATAAGCCAGAATCCCACAAGAAAATGAATCCGAATGAATATCCAGGTAGCTGTTGCCCTTTAAATTATAGATACGCCCAACCAGGGCACCATCGCAATAGATACCATCACGTCGTATGTGGTATTGAATATGCGAATCTGGTTTTTCCGTATCGAGTATTTCGGTATAAGGTGTTTTAATATTAAAGCGCTGGCGTATATGTGCAATGATTTTATTGTCTTTGAGCACATCAATTTGCGCAGGCAAGCCGTTTCCGTATAAAAAACTATGGGGCCGTCCTGAACCTATAATCGAAAACAAGTCATCTCCTCCGGCTTCCATAACCTTCCAGCGAAAACTCTGCTTCCAATTGTCAACAAGGTAGCACACTTTTTCGTCGGTGTTGCTACGTTCAAAAATCTGTGTTGCGTGGTAACAGTTACACCAGAACAAACGGTGCGCCTCAAACGGGTCTGGGATACCATCTGGGTCAGAACCAGAATCGGCTGACAAGTTATCGGCTGACATGGCATTGCGTGCTTCCTTGAGGAAGCGACGCTGGCGAAACTCATTCAAAAAGGCACGTGCCGTAAAAATTACAATACCGAAAACAACCAGGGCGACGAGTGCACCAACACCAACATTAATCCACATCTTGTGGTCCAATAATACCCCTATGACCAGCGCTACCAAGGCCTCCACAACACATACTGTATAGGCAATGATTATGCCGTACGTTAACGGGCTTATTACATGTGGCAGAGAATAATAACAGACAGCCCGCTCATACGGACTCAAATGGTCCATGGATTGGTTGCTTTGTGTCATTCCGCGCTTTCGTAGAGTTTCGCTTTCTTGGCAGCCATATGGTGTGAATTAATTATCAACCGTCAAATGTCGGGTATCATCAGCAATAGCACGCGCTATTTCTTCCAAGCCAGCAGACAAGGCACGAACTGCCGATGCGGGATTGTTGTTTTCGGCAGACCGAACGTCCCGGTAACGGTGCTGAAATAGCGGAGCAACATAGCGACTGCTAATTGAATCACGCACTTCGATATCTATTTCAATTTGTACCTGGGTTCCATCTGGTGTGTCGAGTTGTTCAAATGCCTGGATGGTTCCCATGATAACCAGCTCTGGACGTTCACCATGCCGTGGGCCCATTTCAATTTGCAACTTTCGCGCTACCAGCTCCCCTATGTTCGCAACCCACTGGTCGGTTGCATAATATTCCACTTCAGTCGGGCTGGTCTTGATCATGATCTCATCCCTGGAAAGGGCCTGGGCTACCCGGAACCGCTCGACATTGAAGTTGAAAGCCGGTTGCGCCTGGGCAGAATGGCTCATGTCGAGGGTATAATACCGCGCAGGAGGGCGTGTTGCACAACTGGAAGTGGTTAAAACAAGCATCACCAGTAAACAGGTGTATAGGCTATACCTGTGCAGTATCTTCTGCATCAAATCAGAAAAATTCATATCAGTTACGTCGTCCTTCCGGGGTTCGTCCACGAATTACCGATTGTGGTTGCTCTGCCAAAGTGCGGGAGAAATCTTTCAGATATCGTACCGTATCACGCAAATCCAGAATTACATCTTCTACAACCGGTCGGTTCCGTTCCAACATATCGCGGGTATTGTCACTCATTTGTGCTGCGTTGTCCAATCCCATTTCAAGGGATGCCAGTAATGCGTCCAGACGATCCGTCACACCGTCCAGTATGACATTTAAATCGTCCAGGAGATTTTGCGCACCTGCAATCCCTTCTCGAATTGGCTCCCGGTTCTCGGCAACCACCACATATATTTCATCGACCAGTCGCTTCGCGGAATGCTCAATATCTTGAACTTGTTGAAGGATGGCTTCGATATTCGGTCGTTGCTCATTCACCGCCTCCCGCACATCGCCCACCAGGCCAACCCCTTCTTCCAGCGTTGCGTTTAATTGGGCAGCAATACGGGTGACCTTGATGAACTCGCGCTCGCCTTGTGCATCCAATTGACGCGCTTCTTCCGCACCCAGGATTTCAAGTACATCGTCCAGCAAACGCTCCACCCGCGCAATCACACCACTGAGATCAGGCAAGTCTACGAGTCCCCCACTCTTTGTGACCGCGGCAATAATGTCACCTTCAACCAGACGTGGTGCCTGCACAGAGCCTGTTGAAACTTCAAGATGACTGGGAGACGTAAGACTCACCTGGTCTACAGTAGCTACGCTGTCCCTATTAACCGGGATGTCGGGTTGCAAGTTCAAGGCAACCTGAATCAACGTGGCATTTTCCGGATGAGGTTCGATGGCTTGAACCCGGCCTGCAATGACACCACCAAACCGCACATCGGCGTTGACGTTCAATCCGCCAATATTGGTGAAATTGGCATAGTAGGTATGAACTTCCTGTGGTGGCCGCCAACCATGTATTACCGCAATAAATGCAGCCAGTACTGCAACGCTGGACAATACAAGCGCTCCAGCCATTATTTCAGTTTTTGTAAAGTCGTGTTTGCTGTTACTCATGATTACCTGTTGTCAAATTGTAAAAATATCATACCGGATCATTGTATAGTATCTGGTTTTATTGTCATATTAATTCTGATTTCCGGTCAACGCCTGTAAGTAGGTAGCCTCATCTCCACCTTCCTCATTGGGACGTCGCTCAAAAAATTGCTGTACAAAAGGATGGTCGGTCTGTCTGAGTTCGTCCAATGTACCATACCCTACCACCTCCCCCTTGTCCAGCATGAGCACCCGGTCCGCAATGAGTTTTACACTCTCCATCTCATGTGTCACCACAACACTGGTCAGATTGAAAGTATGCTGCATTTTGCGGATGAGCATATCCAGGTCCGCCGCCACGATGGGGTCCAGTCCCGCTGAAGGTTCATCATAGAAGATGATTTCCGGGTCCATCGCCATGGCACGGGCCAGTCCAGCCCGCTTTTTCATGCCGCCACTGAGCTCAGAAGGCATGTAGGTGTCAAAGCCTCCCAGCCCGACCAGTTCCAGCTTAATACGGGTCATTATCTCTATGGTTGAGTTTTCCAGACGGGTATGTTCTCTAAGCGGCAATGCCACATTTTCACCGATGGTCATGGAATTGAAGAGGGCGGAACCTTGAAAGCACATGCCCATACGCTTGCGAAGCGCCATGCGTTCTTCTTCATTCATCCCGGTGAAATCTTTGCCGTTAATCAGTATCTGCCCACTGTAAGGGCGCATCAAACCAACGAGATTGCGCAGTAGTGTACTCTTACCGCAACCACTGCCACCCAGGATAACCAGTACCTCCCCCCGATTCACCTCGAAATTGACTTTTTTCAAGACGGTGCGATCACCGTATTTCACCACAAGGTCGTGTACTTCCAGGTGGATATCAGATTGGGTTGTTGGTACATCTTGTTGCATACGGATCAACCTCAGATAAAGTAAAACAACGTGGTCCAGACCAGGTCTACCAGTATAATCAGGAAGATGGCGTTCACGACAGAAGCCGTGGTTTGTTTGCCCACACCTTCCGCTCCCCCTTCTACCTTGAAGCCCCGGTACACACCGACCCAGCAAATCACCACCGCGAAGAAAACACTTTTCACCAACCCCGTAACCAGGTCTTTCGTAGCCAGGGCCGACGCGGTTTGTTCAAAATATAGCTGGGTGTCCAAGCCGATAAGCAATACAGATACCGTGTAACCACCGAGAATCATAATGAGCATGGAAAGGACGGTAACACAGGGCAACGCCAACAACATGGCCAGAAATTTGGGAACCACCAGAAACTTGGTTGGGTTGAGCCCCATCACGTGAAGCGCGTCAATTTCTTCCGCCACCTTCATCGTCCCAATCTCCGCTGTGATAGCAGCACCACAACGTCCGGTGATGAGTATGGCGGCCATCAACGGTGCGAGTTCTCTCAGGGCGGAAACGCCGACAAGGTTGGCAATTAATCGTGTGGCGCCCCACTGCTCCAGGGAGTATGCCGACTGCATGGCCATAATGGCACCAATCAGGAAGCAGATGAGTCCTACGATGGGCATGGAACGCACGCCGAATTCCACGAAATGCTCCACAGTACTGCGAACCCGCAGGCCCTTGCCCCGTAAGGGCTGTACAAGCATCCAGTTGACCGTTTCCACCATGAGTACACACACCGTACTGCCGGAGTACAAGCCATTCAATGTGATGCGACCAGTATGGCCCAGAAATGCAGTCAATACAACTCCTCTCAAGCAATCCTTACGACAAATTGGCAGCTATAACTATTAAAATACAACCATTCAATTCTCGATCTGAAATACACTGTCGAGCCGGGAAAGCTGCAACACCTTCATTACAGATTGAGAAGGATGACGCAAGCTGAAGGCCAGTTTCTTATCTGAATTGGCCTTCAATCCCTCGACCAGCGTTGCCACGCCGGAGGAATCCATATATGCCACCTCCGTAAGGTCAAGTATTACACCTCCGGAAGACTGGGTTACCGCTTTCATGATAGCTTTGCGCAGCTCCGGCGAAGTATACAAATCCACTTCACCTGTTATACGAAGACAAATCTTCGTGGTCTCGTTGTTGGTCTCAATCCGTAAGCCCATCTTATTCACCTTCCTCAATATCGGGACGTCGTAACCGCATCCGGACATTATTTCCACCATCGCTGCCGGCTGTATAACGTACTTCATCAAACACCTGGTAAATGAATTGCACTCCCAAACCACCGGGTTGCATATGCTCAAGGTCCACCGGGGCAGGCGTACGGTGACAAACCTTGTCCTGTGATGCTGTACGCCCGTAATCTTCCAGGCATATTTCCAGGCTATTCCGGGTAACACCCAGTTGAAGCATAATAATGCCTCCGGGATGTCCGACATAGGAATGCCGTATCGCATTGGCACAGGCTTCATCTACCGCCAGCACAATTTCGCGGCACTGCTCATCGGAAAATCCATAACAAGACACATAGCAATACACCAGCTTCCGCACTGCTTGAAGCAACTTTGGATCAGAGCGTAATTCCAAGCGAAAATCACGGACTGCTGTTATGTCCAGCGTCATGATTAACGATTCCCCTTGTAGCGGGCTGCCAACATGGTGCAGTCGTCATGCGGTACATGTGGCGCGGTAAAGGCGGCAACATCTTCGAAGATTGCCCCAAGCATATGCTCCAGAGAGAAATCACGCCACTGCATGCCTATGGCTTCCACAGAGGTGCTGCCATATTCCTGTTCAGCAGTTCCCACTGTGGTAACACGCTCACCGCCCGATTTGCGCCGCGCTTCGGAGATGCCGTCTGTATACATCAAGAGGACATCACCGACACGCAACTGGTACTCATCGTCGTCCCATCTGGCATCCGGCATAATGCCCACAGGAATACTGGATGCATAAAAAATAGATTCCGCCATTCCTTCCGTAAACAGCATTACGGGATGATGACCCGCGTTTGCGCACAGGATGTGGCCGGTAGTCAGGTCCAGACGGAGGTAACACAACGTGCAGAACATGCCGCGTTGCGAGCGGGCAACCAGGCGTGAATTCAGCTCAGAAATGATTGCCGACGGATACTCCAGTTCGCGGGCCAGCAGCCGGAACTCTGCTACCATCTGCGCCATAGTCAAGGCAGCAGGCACCCCTTTACCACTGACATCGCCAATGAGTAAGCCCACACAATCCGGGCCAGGCTGCACAAAATCATAGAAATCACCACCAACTGTTTTTGCAGGACGTGTTTCGCCATATACTTCGTAGCGGGGGTCATCCGTTGGCCAGTCTTTGACCAGGAATCCTTGCTGTATCGACCAAGCTGTGGCAATGTCCTGGTCTATACGTTGCTTTTCTAACATTTGCAGATGCATGCGGGCATTCTCGAGGGCAAGCCCCGCGCTGTTGCCCACTGCAGATGCCAGCAACATGTCTTCTTCTGTATACGCTTCACCGGAACAGTCTGTATCGAAATAGAGAATCCCCAGTATGCCCTCTTTTGAACGCAGGGGAACACAGAGGACCGAGCGTAATTTGAGCGAGATAATGCTTGCCGACGGCGCATCAGTCGTCATGTCACCGGCATCTTCATATAACACACTTTCACCCTTTTCCAACACCCGCCGGGCTATGGAATGGCTAATATGGATTTCATTGTGCTCCACCGGCTGCAACTTTCCAGACTGGATACTATGTACCCGACCACATTCCGGGCAAGGTTGCAACTCAAACATTGGGCCGGATAGAAACACGGCGCCACGCTGCGCTGATATAGCGCCCACCGTAGTTTCCAGAATCTGATCCAAAAGCTGGCAGGGTTCATAGTTGGAAGAGATGGCATTGACAACAGTATATACCGCGTTTAACAACACGGCTGTTTTCGAGGGAGGTGGCAGGGGTTGCGCATTGCCTGCAGCATCCAGAAAGGTTTCCTGGAATAAAGGAGTGGATTGGGAAGATACCGCTGGTTCGATTTCCTCCTTCAGATCAAAGCGGAATTCTGAGTTGCCGACAAGTAATCGGTCACCAGATTGTAATTTGCCTTCTGTCATCCGCCGGCCATTTAACTTAGTACCGTTGGTACTT
>Ga0334884_1004095_pt1 | contig 15503 bp, 12 predicted proteins | sample GraSluR1_MG_7_FD_207215 | JGI IMG/M metagenome (GOLD analysis project Ga0334884, IMG submission 207215) | Sludge microbial communities from methane-producing bioreactor in Wageningen University, Netherlands - Granular Sludge_12_05 R1 | ecosystem: Engineered > Bioreactor > Anaerobic >...
ACATTGTCGTTGCCCCAGGTCTCGATGGCCCGGAAGCCTTCGAGGAAAGTGTCATCCTCGGCCTTGTCCAAAACGCCGATCATTTTGGTCAGGGTCAGGGTGGGGCGCAGCATGTGGAAGGCGGCCTGCATCCACTGCCAGGGCATGTTGCCCTTGGCGTCGATGATGGCGTCGAGGTCTAGGGTCGGGATGCGCATCCACTGGGAGAGCATCCCCGGGTCGTCAAAGGCCACGGGCGGCGCCAAGGCGACCATCGAGGCCAGGCGGCTGTCGTCGAGGGCGGCGTAAATGGAGGTGAAGGTGGCCCCCAGGCAATAACCCATGAGGTGCACCTTGCCCGCGGCGCTGAAGGCCGCGCACTTGCGAATGGCCCGCCCCATATAGGTCGCGACGACGCGCTCGAAGCTCAGGTAGCGGTCCTCTGGCCCTGGGGTGCCCCAGTCGATGATGAAGACGTCGTGGCCACGGGCCAAGAGAAACTCGACGAAGCTCTTGCCGGGCATGAGGTCGAGGACGTAGTGGCGGTTGATGAGCGAGGGCACCATGAGGATGGGCGTCTGGTAGGCTGGGCCCTGCGGGCGCGCCGCGTAGCGCAGCAAGCGCCACTTGTTCTCTGTGTGGATCACCTGCACTGGGGTGGCGCCGACAGTGGGGCGCGCCCGCCAGGGGAGGGTGACGAGGTTCTGAATTTTTTTGACGGGGAGGGTCGTGACCGAGCTCATGTTCGAGGTCTCCGTTGCCAACGGGGGGCGGGAAAGGGCGAGCTATTCTGCGTTCTCCGCGGGCGCTGCCGACGGCTGCGCTTGCTGCTGCGCCGCCAGAGCCTCCTCGAGATCGTTGAGGCGGCTGAGCACCTCGTTGAGCTGGTGCAGGGTGCGCACCTGGTCGTGGCGAGTGGGCAGGCCCAAGCGCGTCCACAGGGCGGTCTTGGTCTCGCGTCGCCAGCGGGTGAACTTGACGCTGCTGCTCAGGGCGCCGGCCAAGGGCGCGACCACCAGGGGGCTGCGCAGCAGGGTCTCGGAGAGGCGCGCCGTGGCGTCTTCCCACTTGAAAAAGCCTTGTTTGAAGAGTTCCCAAGGTGACATGTGGTGTTCCTCGACTGAAAGGAAAGGATGGGATCGCTCAGGGGGTGACCATGCGGCCCTCAGAGGCCGATGCGGCGCAGCTCTGTGGCGACGCCGAAGTCGCGCTGGCTTTCGCCGGTGCGGGATGTGGCGCGGGCCACTTCGCCGTAACACTCGGTCAAGAACGATGACTGGTGGGTGGTGATGGTCTGCCCCGCGCCGCTCATGGTGACCTGGGTCGAAATCCGCAAGACGTGCTTGAAGGTGAAGTCCAAGAGCTTGATCTCGCCGGCGGCGCGCACCTGGACGTCGTAGAGGTGCTGGCCAGAGAAGGGCTCGAAACCCATGAAGACACCATTGCGAATGTTGCCGATGGCGACCCACTCGTCGCCCAAGCGCAAGGGGAAGCGGTAGACCTCGACGGGCTCCTGGTAAATGAGCAAGGTCTTGCCCGTGGCGGGGCTTTCTTCGCGCGAGGCCATGCCGAGCAGGGCGAAGGAGGCCGTGCTGTGACGGTAGATGCCCACGTTGCCGCTGCTGCGATCCATGGGGACGACGAAGGCATCGGCGGGGAAGTGCTCGGCGAACCAGAAGGAGGCAATGGGCAAGGCGGCGACGGCGAGGCGCTCCTCTTGCGCGGCCGTCCAGGACCAATCCCAGTAGCGCTGCTCACCTTCACCTGCGGTGCCGAGCAGGTCGACGGGGGCCTCGGCACCCACTGGCGAAGCCAGGTAGGTCACGGGGATGCCAAAGGCTGGGGCCAGCTCATGGGCGTCGATGCGGCCGTCGTAGTTGGGGATGCACATGGGGATCTGGGCGTCGGGATCGACGTCCTGCCCCGGGGGCACTTCGTAGCTGATGTCGGCCGTGGGGACCGTCTTGTTGTCGTCGCAGGCGGCGACCAGGGTGAGGGCCAGGGCGGCCAAGAGCGCGCGGCGCCAGAGCAAAGGTCGCGCCCGCCCTTCGGGGCGGGGCGTGGGGATCTGAACGAGGGTGGAAACAGAAGACATGGCGGCATCCCTTGTGGAGGAAGGTCTCAGAAGGCGAAATGCAGACGGAAGCGGAGGAGCTGGGCCGGTTTGGCCTTCATGCCCATGAGCACGTTGTCGAGGCCGCTGAAGGGGAAGAGCACGGCGTACTCGGCGGCGACTTTGAAGCCGTCCGTCGCCTCGTAGGTGAGGGTGGGATCGAGCTCGAGGCCCAGGGGGCGCTCGCCGCCTGGGGTGGACTCGGGGTAGACCGCCATGGAGAAGACCGCGGCAAGGCTGGCCGTGAGGCGCGAGGGGCCAAGGTCGAAGACGCGCCACTGGAGGTGGGGCCGGAGGTAGACCGCGTCGGTGACGGCGCCGATGATTTCGCGGAAGAGGATGCGGTCGATGTGGTAGTTGGGGTGGAAGGTGAAGTTGTCGACCGTGGTGTCGCGGGGGTAGTCGAACTGGAGACCGTCGAGATCGCCAGGTTGGGCCGTGCGGCTCAGGCCGGGGAAGGCGCCGAAGCCGGGGCTCTTGTCGCCGCCAGCGAAGCCGAAGTTCAAGCCGCCCGAGAGGGGGAAGGTGTCGACGCCGAACTCGCTCTCGAAGGCGACGCCAAAGGTGTTGGTGGTGATGGGGCGGTGGAGGAGCATGCCCGAGTCGAGGGTGGCCTGCTCGATGTTGCCCGTGAGGTAGGCGGCTTCGACTTCGACCCGGCCCCAGGGCAAGGTCAGGCGCAGCCAGGCGTCAAAGGCGGTGGCGGTGTAACCTCGGGCGACCACTCCCGGCGGTAGGCCGCTCAAGTAGGTGGAGGGGATGTCGTTTTCTTGCCACTGATGGGAGATATAGGCGCCGTAGTCGAAGGTGGCTTTGCCAGCGTTGGCGCGCCGCTCCAGGCCGATGGGGTCGGTGTAGTGGAGAACGGCGACGTTGACCGTGCGCACGTCGTCGCTGGGGTCGAGGTCGATGGTGCGGACTTGGTCTTTGCGCTGCACCCGGGGGCCGATGTGGTTGAAGTCGTAAGAGGCGGCGAAGATATGGCCGAAGAGGGGGGTGACGAAGGCGATGCGATCGGCGGCGTCGGCCGTGTCGCACTCGTCGCAGTCGCCGCCGTTGGCGAGCATGCCCAGGCCCCAGTCGGCGCCAATGCGGCCGGCCGAGATGAGTCCGATGGGGGTGAGGGCTTCGCCGTAGGCGCGCTTGATGGTGACGGCGTTGTCCGGTGAGCGCTGGCTCTTGGTGGCCAAGGGCGGCCCATCGGGGGTGGATCCCAAGGCCAAGTTATCGAGGAAATGGAGGCGCATTTTGACGCCGATGCCGCCGCCGGGTGCGACGAAGGCCAGGTCGGTGCGCAGGCGCATGTCGGCGTGGGTGAGGTTTTGGCTGCTGGGGTCGGCGGCCGGTACCGCAAAGAGGGGCTCGCCTGACGGGGTGTAGCCGTGGTCGAGGTCGAGGTTGTGCAAGAGCTCGCCGCGCAAGCGCAGGTCGAGCTTGATGTCGAAGAGCCCGCCTTCGCTGGGGGCGAGGTCGTCGCCGAGGTCTTTGAAACCCGTGGCGTGGGCAGAGAAGGCGACGCCCAAGCAGGTGATGAAGGTGGCGACGAGCCAGACGGCGCGCTGCGGTGCCCGGGTGGGGCGCGGTAGCGGGCGAGAAGAGAGGTGAAGGATCACGGTTGGCAACTCGCTGGCTAGGTCAAGGGGTTGACGTGGGGTGAGAGGGGCTTTCGCCATGGGATTCCGTTGTGGCGCCGGGGACTGGTGCGGGCTGCGGCGCCGGGACGATGATGGTGGTGACAGGTGCAGTGGTGGCGGCAGGCGCGATGTGGCCCGCGGCGAGGAAGTCCAGGAGGTCGCGGGTCGATGGGCCGCGGGCTTCGATCATGGGGAAGTGGCCGCACTGGCCATAGACGATGAGCTTGGCGTTGGGGAGGTGGTTGACCAGACGCTCGCCGAAGTGAAGGCGCGTCACTTTGTCTTCACGCCCCCAAAGCAGAAGGACGGGCTGGGTGATGGTGCGGTAGGCGTCTTGGAGATCTTCGAAGCGTTGGTCGCGGATGGCGGCCAGCGCCGCGGCCTCGGTGCCGGGTCGGTCGAGGGCATGGGCGACCTCTTCGGCGAAGGCCTCGTTGACCCAGCGCGGGTCGTAGAAGGCCGCGGTCATTTTGTCGGCCGGACGCTCTTTATAGAAGAGCCAGGTGAGGATTTCGCCGATGCCGCTGGCGCGGGCCATGACGAAGAAGGTGGGGAGCTGCTCGAAGTAGACCCAGGCGTCGTAGAGGGCGAGGCGGGTGACCCGTTCGGGAGCGGCCAGGGCCATCTGCAGGGCGACCGAGCTGCCCCAAGAATGGGCCACCACGGCGGCGCGTTCGACGCCGAGATGATCCATGAGGCCCAAGACGAGCTGGGCTTGGGCCTGGGGAGAGTAGTCGCCCTCGGGGCGCTCGGTCCAGCCGAAGCCCTTGAGGTCCATGGCGATGATGCGGTAGTCCGCGAGGAGACTGGGCCAGACGGTGGCCCAGGTCTCGAGGGCCGAGGCGAAGCCGTGGATCAAGACCACGGGCTCGCCTTGGCCGAGGTCGAGGTAGCGCATGCGGATGCCATCGACGTTGGCGTAGGTCGCGTCGAGAGGTTCCCCAGGCATGGGCCCGCTGTGGAAGGAGAGGCAGGCGCTGCTGAGGCTGGCGACACTGAGGAGGAGCGCCAAGTATAAGGGAGAGGGTCGCATGGGGGAGACTCCGAGACGGAACAGTAGGGGCGTGGACGTCATCGCGGGGGCGCAGTGGCGCCGCCATGTCGCTGTGCGGTGTGTGGGGCCACTAGAGGCTCAGGCGGCGGAGCTCTTCGACGGCGGTGAACTCACCCGCAGGCGGCGATGACTTGGAAGCGACGCTGGCCACGGTGCCGAAGCACTCGGTGACGAAGGCGAAGGTGCGGGTCTTGGTCGTCATCAGGCCCACGGTTTTGGTGAGATCCGTGCTGACCCGCAGGACCTGCTGGAAGGTGCCGTAGGGGGTGTCGAGGACACCCTTGGCGTCGACCTTGGAGATGTAGGTCTCCGAATAGTAGACGATGATGCCGTTGAAGGTCCCGGAGATGGTCGCGGCGCTGGTCCAGGTGCTGCCTTCTTCGAGGGGGAATTGGAGGATGCGGACTGGGGGGGAATAGGTGACGCGGGTGTAGGTCAGAGTGCGCTCGGGTGAGGCCACGCCCAAGAGGAGCAGCGTCTCGTCGGTGAGCTCGAAGACGCCCAGAAGCTCACTCGCCTCGGAGAGGCGGGCGACGTAAGTGGCCGAAGGGAAATCGCTGGCAAACCAGTAGATGTCCACGGGGCGCAACTCGAAGAGAGTGCTGCGATCACCGGGCAGGGTGCCACTCAAATCCCAGAAGCGCTGGCCCTGGCCGTTGACCGTGCCTGTGGTGTCCCAGGTGAGGTCGAGGGCGGTGAGGAAGGTGCCTCTGTCCCCGACCTTCATGGGCATTTCGGTCCGGGTAATGACGCCGTCGCGATTGGGTACGCAGGTCAGGGGCTGGGTGGTCTCGGTCTCGCTCTGATCACTGGTGTCGGGAGCGTCCGTGGTCTCTGGGGTGACGAGATCGACCTCGCCGTGGCCGTCGTCGTCGGGCGTTTGATCGGTGGCGTCCAGGCTGTCGGCGTCGCTGACCTCGATCGGCGGGAGCTCAGGTGAGCTGGGGGCGGTTTCGTCGTCGCAAGCTTGCGCGCCGCAAAAAACCAGGAGGGTGGCCAACAAAAGCAGCGTCGATTGGCGAAGCATGGGGGGTCCTTTGGTGCAAGGCCAGGGTCAGGCGAGGTTCACTGAGAACGGACTCTAGAAGGGGGGGCGGTGCGTGTCAAGCGAAATTGTTGCAGTGCAGCATGAGGCGGCGACGCCGTGGCGTGGCGCAGGCGGGCAAGAGTGAGGGCTTGCGCTGGAGGCGCTTCCAAGGCATATCACTAGAGCTGCAAGCCCGGCCGTGACGATGGGCGCGCGATCCGAGCAGATGTGGGAGCGAAGCGACGCATGGTGATTATCAAGAAGTACTCCAACCGGCGGCTCTACGACACGAAGGCGAGCAAATATATCACGCTGGATGAGCTGGCCGAGATGATTCGGAGCGGCGCCGAGCCCAAGGTGGTGGATGCGCGCAGCGACGAGGATCTGACCCAGGCGACCTTGACCCAGATCATCATGGAGAGTCGGGGGGCGGCGAAGATGCTGACCGTTCCGGTGCTGATGCAGCTCATTCGCCTGGAGCCTGCGGCGCTGACGGAGTTCATGAGCACGACCCTGTCGTGGGCGCTCCAGGCCTATCTCGGGGCCCTGCGTGGGGTGAGCCACTTCAACCCCCTGCAGATGTTGTCTGGGGTCAACCCTTTTGAGTTGCTCTATCGGCAATGGCTGACGGGGAGCCGTCCTGCCGAGGGCGGGACGCGCGCGAAGGCGGGTGCGCCGGCGCAAGCCGACATGGAAGGAGAGCCGGTGGAGGCCGTCGAGGTGCCAGCGGGGGCTGCCAAAGCGCAAGAGAAGGCGCGGGAGGCGGGGCGGGGCGAGCTGGAATTGTTGCGGCGCGAAATAGAGGCCATGCGGCTTGAGTTGGAAGGCCTTAGAAAGAATAGGGAAAGTTGAAATTTGTGCACTGCACAAAATTTTCCTTGACGAAAAAAGCGCGATGCCTATGCTTGGGGTCATGACGCCATGGGCGCCGCAGGTAGTCGACGTCCCGTGACCTAAACACCGTCCACCCAGGTTGGGGTGGCGCACAGGAGTACTGTACCCATTACGAACCCACTTTTTCAGAACGACATGATGAGCCAATTCGTGACCAACTGGCAGAAAGTGCTCGACGAGCAAGTCAAGCAGATGGAGAACGTCTACGAGCAGGGCGCCAAGCTTCAAGCCCAGGGCCAAGCGCAGTCCATGCAGACCTTTGACGAGCTGACGCGGCTGGCGCAGGCGCAGATGGGTTATGTGAATCAACTCCAGGAAGAGTGGCGCAAGATGTCGGTCGAGGCCATGCGCCAAGGTGCGGCGATGGCGGCGACGGCGACCAACGCCAACAAAGAATAAGCGCAGGTGGCCTGCGCTGGCGCAGCGCAGGCTTGGGGTCCTCGGTGTGGACCTGGCGCAAGCGTTCTCAAGGAAATAGAAGGAATAAGCCTGATGAGAATCCAAGACTTGAAAGTGATCGTGACCGGCGCCGGCAGCGGGATGGGGCGCCATTTTGCCCTGCGTTTTGCCGAAGAGGGTGCTCAGGTGGTGGCGGCCGACGTCAATGAGGCGGCCCTGCAAGAGGTGGTCGATGCCAGCGCTGCTTTGGCTGGTAAGGTCTTCGCCCAGTGCTGCGATGTGTCCAACGAAGAGGACGTGGCGCGGCTGGTGGAGACGGCGCACGCGAAGATGGGCGGCCTCAATGGCCTGGTCAACAACGCGGGCATTTTCAAGGATGGGCTTCTGGTCAAGAAGGATCGCCAGAGCGGCGCCGTGGCCAAGATGGGACTGGCGCAGTGGCAGAAGGTGATCGACGTGGACTTGACGGGTCCCTTCCTGTGCACCCGGGATTTCGCGGCCAAAATGCTCGAGACGGACACCAAGCCGGCGGTGGTGATCAACATCTCGTCGGTGAGCCGGGCTGGCAACCCTGGCCAGTCGAACTACTCGGCGGCGAAAGCGGGTTTGGTGGCGGACACGGTGTTGTGGTCCAAAGAGCTGGCGCGTCATGGGATCCGCGTTGCGGCCGTGGCGCCTGGTTTCATCGAGACCCCGCTCTTGACGGGGATGCGGCCCGAGATGCTGGAGAAGATGCTCTCTGGTGTGCCGCTGCGGCGTTTGGGGGCACCTGAGGAGATCTTCCTCGGTCTGCGTTTCATCGTCGAGTGTGACTACTTTACGGGGCGCTGCTTGGACATCGACGGCGGCCTGACCATGTAGGCGACGAGAGCCGCTGGCGAATGACCAGCGGCTCTTTTTTTGCACCATTGCTGACGACACATTGAGGCGCGCTGGCTACGGTCTTGGCCCGCCTGAGGAGAGCATCGATGAAGGAAGTATGGATTGTAGATGGGACGCGGACGGCGATTGGCACCTTTGGCGGCAGCCTGAGCACCCTGAGCCCTGGCGAGCTGGGCAAGGTGGCCATCGCGGGTCTGTTGCAGCGCAAGGGCGTCGACCCGGCGCTGGTGGACGAAGTGCTCATGGGCTGCATTCTCCAGGCGGGGCACGGCCAGAGCGTGGCTCGGCAGGCGGCCATGGGCGCAGCCATTCCGCAAGAGGCGCCGGCGACCACCATCAACATGATGTGTGCCTCGGGCCTGCGCAGCGTGGCCATGGCGGCGCAAGCCATCCAGGCTGGCGACGCAGAGATCGTGGTGGCCGGTGGCACGGAGAGCATGTCTCAGGCGCCCTACCTCCTGCCGAAGGCGCGCAACGGCTTCCGTATGGGTCACGGCGAGGTGCTGGACTCGATGATCAAAGACGGCCTGTGGGACGTTTTCAATGACTACCACATGGGCATGACGGCAGAGAACCTGGCGCAGCGGCACGGGATCAGCCGCGAAGCGCAGGACGCCTTCGCGCTGGCGTCGCAACAGAAGGCGGCCCAGGCTCAGGCCGATGGTCGCTTCGACCAGGAGATCACGCCGGTCCTCCTGCCGCAGCGCAAGGGCGAACCCGTGGCCTTTGCCCGCGATGAGTACCCTCGCGCCTCGACTACGCAAGAGAGTCTGGCCAAGCTTCGCCCGGCCTTCAAGAAAGACGGCACGGTGACGGCGGGCAACGCCTCGGGGATCAACGATGGCGCCGCGGCCCTCTTGGTGGCCGACGCGGCGCGCTGCAGAGCCATGGGCTGGGAGCCCATGGCGCGCATCGTCTCTTACGCGAGCGCCGGCGTCGATCCGGCTTACATGGGTTACGGGCCGGTGCCGGCGACGCGCAAGGCCCTGGATCGCGCTGGCTGGAGCGTGGCCGATCTCGACCTCATCGAGGCCAACGAGGCTTTCGCCGTGCAGTCCTTGGCCGTGGGCCAAGCCCTGGAGTGGGACCCGGCCAAGGTCAACGTCAACGGCGGCGCCATCGCCTTGGGGCACCCCGTGGGCGCCAGCGGCGCGCGCATTCTGGTGACCTTGTTGCACGAGCTGCAGCGCCGCGGCGCCAAGCGCGGCCTGGCCACCCTGTGCGTCGGCGGCGGCATGGGCATCGCCATGTGCGTCGAGCGCTGAGCCCGAGCGGCTGCGGGGGCGTCCCTCAGCGCTCGAAGCGCTCGAAGCCGACGGTCTCGCAGCCCTCTTCGCGGCCGAGGACGAAGTGGCAGCGTTTGAACGGGCTGCCGCCTTCGTCGCGCCACAACCATTCGCCGTGCGCCTGGTCATCTTGGTAGGCGCCGTCTCGTTGCACTTGGCCGTTGCCGTGCCAGGCGCGGTAGGGACCATGGCGGCTGCCGTCGGGTCGATGGCAGGTCGCCTCGCGGAGTCGCTCCGTGCTGTCCCGGCGGGTGCGCAAGGTGCTTCCGCGAGGGCAGGTGATGGGGCCGCTCGCCTGGGGCGCCGCGGCATAGAGATCCTGGCACCACAGCGGCTGCCCGTCGCGGTGCAAGCAGAGTCGAGCCAAGCTCCCGTCGGGGTTCCACCACCGTTCGCGGCCGTGTTTGCGCCCATGGCGGCTCTCAAAAGCATAGGCGGGGTGTTGCGGGGCATGCCAGAAGGTGTCTTCGGCATAGGCGTCTGCTTCGGGCAGCGCCGGCATGGTGGGGGGCACGATGAAGGTGACCCGGCGCCGGTCCAAGGGCGAGGCGTCGCCGTAGGCCACCAGGTCCAGGGCGAAGGTGCGCAGCTCGGGGTGGGGTCCGAAGTCGATGCCGGGCTGGGGCGCGATTTCCCAGCAGGCCTGCGCCCCTGGGAGCAGGGCGGGGTAGGCGTCTGGCCGGCCGTCGCCGGTAGTGTCGACACCGGGCGCGTCGTGGTCGCAGCCTGGGTGGGAGCGGTCGAGGCGCAGGTAGGCGACCAGTTGGCGCGCGTCGAAGTCGTCGCCGATCACGTCGTCTACGGCCACCTGCACCCGCAGGGGCGATTTCTTGATGATCTCCTGCACGGCGACCACGGTCTGCTCGACCACGGCTCGGTCGAGGGCCTCGTAGACGAAGGGGGCCCCGTGGGGATCGACGCTGCGGGCGGCGACGCCGATGGCCTCCATCAGGGTCTTGGGGCTGTGGAGACGCAGCCGGGGGCGCTCGGGGGCGTTGAGCTCGACCCAGGCGTTGTAGAGGTGCTCGGGGAAGTCGTCGCAGTCGGGGTCAGAGATGTCGCAGTCGGCGTTGCCGAAGAGGCCGATGAACTTGATGTCATGGGCGGCGAGGGCGGCGCCGGCCGAGGCTTCGGTGAACTCGGCGCAGCGGCCCATACCGTAGTGGGTGCGGTGGAAGTGACGCCAGCCGCGGGTGCCCGTGGCGCCGTCCACGGGATCGGCGCACTGATTGTCGGCGTCGCTGATCTGGACCAAGACCCGCACGGCGTGGGGGCGGAAGCCCGGGCACCCCAAGCCTTCCTCGACGCAGTTGCGGGCCGGGTTGGTACAGCGATCCCCGTCGACGACGCAGGTGGTGGCCTGCAGGGGCGCCTCGGCCCAGGGGCCCGTCAGCGGGCCGTCGCGCCCTTCCGGGCGCGCCAGCTCGCCGCGCTCGGGGATGGCGGCGGCCGTCTGGCGCGGATCGCTCTGTAAGCGCAAGCGATTGCGGAAGGTGTCCAGGTTGCCGAAGGTGCCGACGCCGGTCCAGATGTCGGGGATGCAGGCTTGCATCTCTGGATCTTGGATGCAGCGGCCCTTGGCGCCACAGACGAAGGCCTCGGGGCAATCTTGGTGGCCGTGACAGCTCAGGCCGTGGGGGTGCTCGGCGCAGTGCAGCCGCGAGATGACCTGGGCGATGCCGCTGTCGGGATCGCGCATGGCAGCGAACTCTTGGTTCATGGAGTGGGAGATGTCGAAGAGGAAGTAGAGGTCGAGGGTCTGGACGGCGGTGCGGAAGGAGGCGGTCTGGCTGCTGGGGTGGACGGCGTTGGCGCCGTGGTAGACGAAGAAGAGGCCTTGTTCTGGGTCGGGAAAGTCGTCGGGGTCTCGGGGGTGCGTCCCGGCGACGCGCTCCACGATGTCCCAGGCGCCGTCGCCATCGCTGTCGGGGAGGGTGGGGTCGGTGAAGGTGCGGTGACGCTCGTCCCAATCGGCGATCCCGTCTTGGTCGGCGTCCCATTGGCGAAAGTCGGGGATACCGTCCAGGTTGGCGTCTCGTGGTGCGGGGCCCGGGCCGCCTTCGTCGCGGTCGAGGACCCCGTCGCCGTCGCTGTCGGGGTCGTGGCGATCTGGGACGGTGTCGCCGTCACTGTCTTGGCCCTCGTAGAGGTCGGCGATGGTGTCGTCATCGCTGTCGAGGTCGAGGGTGTCTGGGACGCCGTCGCGGTCGAAATCGATGGGAGGGGTGTGGCGGAAGCTGTCTCCGGCTTCGAGGCGGTCAGGGAGGGTGTCGCCGTCGCTGTCGGGGTCGAGGTAGTCCGGGACGCCGTCGCCGTCGCTGTCGCGTTGGCTGAGGAAGCCTTCATCGAGGTCGGTGATGGTGTCGCCGTCGCGGTCGCGGTGCTGCCACAGGGCGGTCAACGCCGGGAGGCTCGCATCGGGCGCGGCGACGGCTGGGCGCCCCTGGGGGGTGGACTCGGTACAGGTCCAAAGGAGAGAGAGGATGAGACAGGCACAGAGGTGCCCGAGGAAGGCCGGGGTGTGGAGCCGCATGAGTCGCTGACCTCGCTGTTCCATGAAGGCGCAAAGAAGGGCGGGGACGCCAGGCGCCAAAATGCGCGGTTCTGTGGTTGAGGGCAAGGGGCGCGCCGTGGGACCCTGGGGCGGGAGGTCCGTTGAAACGATGATGCGGAATTTTCGGGAAATAACTGCACAGGATTAGATGGATGGGCTATAGTGGGCGCAGGTTGTCTGCAGCAGTGGTGCTTGTCCTACTCATTTCGAGAAGGGGGAGTGGTTATGAACGATGTGGTGGCGGTGGTCATGGCTGGTGGCATGGGCGAGCGCTTGCGCCCCCTGACGGATGTGCGGGCCAAGCCAGCGGTGCCCTTTGGCGCGGTCTATAGGATTATCGATTTTACCTTGAGCAACTGTGTCAATTCGCGCATCTCGCGGGTTTTCGTGTTGACCCAGTACAAGTCGCACTCCCTCTCGAACCACCTCAAGGCGGGCTATTCCTTCTTCTCTCGGCGTCTGAACCAGTTCGTCGACGAGATCCCGGCCCAGATGCAGCTCGGCAGCCACTGGTACAAGGGGACGGCCGACGCCATCCGGCAGAACTTGGCCTTGGTCGAGGGCTGCACCCCGCGCCACGTCGCCATCCTCTCAGGCGACCACGTCTACAAGATGGATTATCGGCACATGCGGCGTTTTCACGACACGAAGAGCGCCGCTCTCACCGTAGCGGTGATGCGGGTGCCCGTGGAGATGGCCCGCGGCGCCTTTGGCGTGTTGGAGGTGGATCAGGACGACCGCATCATCGGCTTTGAGGAGAAGCCCGCCGATCCCAAGCCCATCCCGGGCACCAACATGTGTCTGGCTTCCATGGGCCTCTACTTTTTCACCATGGGGGCGCTGCGCTGCTGTCTGGACAACGACAGGGCCGACTTTGGCAAGGACATCATCCCCGAGATGATCGCCAAGGGGGACAAGGTCTACGCCTTCGATTTCAATCTGCGCAACTTGGTCGGTGAGTACGAGTATCAGGTGCAGAGCGGCAAGCGGGTCAAGCGCCTGGTGGAGCGCTCCATGGACTCGGATTATTGGCGCGACGTGGGGACCCTTGACGCCTACTGGGCGGCCAACCTCGACCTGGTGGCGGCGGCGCCGAAGTTCAACCTCTACGGCGAGCGCTGGCCTCTCTTCAATAGTCCCATCCACTATCCGCCGGCCAAGTTCGTCCATGACGGCATTGGCCGCACGGGCATCGCCGTGAACTCCATCGTCAGCGATGGGGTCATCATCTCGGGTGCCCGGGTCCGGCGCTCCGTCCTCGGGCCGGGTATCTTCGTGCACTCCTACACGGAGATCGACGACTCGGTGCTGATGGGTGGCTCCATGGTGGGGGGCATTCTCATCGACACGGCCATCGGCCGCGGCTGCCGGATCCGCAACGCCATCATCGACAAGTGCGCCAACATCCCCGAGGGCACGGTGCTCGGCTTCGATAGGCTGGAAGACGAGAAGCGGGGCTTCAAGTGCGTCAGCATCCCCAACTCGGAGCAGCACATCGTGGTGGTGCCCCGCGACTTCGGCATGGACATGCGCACCATCATCGAGGGCGCCGTCGTCGAGCCGTGCGACGTCTGCGATCCTCACTAGACGCGCTGGTGATCATCCTCTCAGGCGGCGCGACCTTGCGTCGTCGGGCGCGCCTGTGTAAGGCATGAGCCGCCTGCGCTGCCTCGCCGCACCTCTTGCGGTTGAGCTGTGCCCGGCGCGGCGCAAGTGCTTCAGGGAGGAATGCATGGCCAATCACTACCTCGTCGTCTCCGATCTCCACCTCTGCGACTTCGAAGACCACGCCGATGGCTGGATGGCCCACAAGGCCACTCGCTTTGCCTTCGACGACGCCTTTGACAGCCTGGTCAAACGCTTCTGTGCGCGTCTGGCGGCCGAGGACCAGGCGACCCTGGTCCTCAACGGCGACATCCTGGATTTCGACCTGCTCACTCGGGTGCCGGCGACGCCACCCTGGCCGGTCTCGTCCAGTGAACGCCAGCGAGGCTTGGCGGCGACCCCGGAGAAGTCGGCCTGGAAAGCGGGAGAGATGCTCGCGGCCCACCCGCGCTTCGTGTCCACCCTGGCCTCCTTCCTCGCCGTTGGCCATCAGGTGGTTTTCGTCATGGGCAACCACGACATGGAGCTCATCTTTCCCGAAGTGCAGGCCGTGATCCGGTCGGCCATTAGTGCTGCCGCCCCAGAGGGCGCCGAGGTGCTCACGGGGCTGCGCTTCGAGCCGTGGTTCTACTATGTCCCGGGGGAGATCTACGCCGAGCATGGGCAGCAGTACAGCTACTATACCTCTTTCAAAGACCTGCATTGTCCTACCATCTCCAGCAACGAAGGGCCGCTGCTGGCGTTGCCCATGGGCAACCTCTCCAACCGCTTTTTGATGACCAAGATGGGCTTCTTCAACCCCCACGCTTCGGACTTCATCCTCAACCTCTTTGCCTATTTCTGGCACTGGCTGCGCTACTACGCCTTCAGCCGTCGCTCTCTGGCGTGGGTGTGGTTCTGGGGTTCGCTGGTGGTGATGGGGCGGCTCTTGCGCATCAAGAAGGGTCAACTGCGTCAGGAGAGCGCTTGCCGCGATGCCTTGGCAGTCAAGGCGGCGCAGTGCGGGGTCGAGGTGGCGGTGCTCGAAGGGATGGAGCGCCTGCAGCAGCCTCCCATCACCAACCGCTTTTTTCGCATCGTGCGCGAGTTCTGGATCGATCGCCTCTTGCTGCTGGTGCTCATGGTGGGGGGCGGTCTGGCGCTCATCCTCACGCCCACGCCGCTGTGGGTGAAGTTCATGATCCCCCTCTGTGTCTTTCCCCTGGTCTATCTCATTTACGAGGCGGTGATCCACGGCGACACCATCTTCTCCATCGAGAAGGAGACCCCGCGGGTGGCGCGGCAGATTGCCGAGCGTTTACCGGCCAAGGTGGTCACCATGGGCCACGATCACGTGCCGCGTCTATTGCCCCTGGGCCGGGAGGTGACCTTCGTCGACACGGGGACCTGGGCGCCGATTTTCAAAGGCGAATCGGGCCAGCTCGCCCGGGGCTACCGCAATTACCTCATGGCGACCTTTCGTGAGGGCGAGCTGAGTTATTTGTTTTTGGGCAGCGATCTGCCCTGATGCAGCGGCTCTCGCTGACGGTTGGCGCACCCCGCGAGCTCAGGGGAGGCGCGCTTTGGCGGCCATGGTGAAGGTGATGAACTCCGGCTCGTCGGCGCGGTGATGGGGAAAGGACCACTGGCCAAAGATCTCTTGGAGACAGGCGGAGAACGCGGCAGGGCTGGGCTGGGACGCGACGACTTGCACGTCGCTCACGGCGCCGCTGGGGTAGATGCGCAGGTTGACCGTGAGCAGGGTGTCCAAGTCCGGTGCTTCCTGACGGGCATCGGCGTAGCAGCGGCGCAGCGCCGGGCGCCGATGGAGGAAGGCGCGCTTGACCCGCTCGGCGAGGGCGGGATAGGGCGCGCCGATATCGCCGATGAGCACGTCGTGGGTGAGATCGGGGCGATGGGTGCCGGGGGCCGGCGCCGCGTCTGGCGTGGGCTCGGGGCTGGTGGCGTGCGCGCTCGGCTCGGCGCGATGGGGGTCGATCGAGGGCAGCAGCGGCGGGTCCGTCTCAGGGGCGAGGGTGGGAGGGGGCGCCGCCGCGGGCGGCGCAGGCTCGGCGGGCGCTTGGCTATCTCGACACG
>Ga0334884_1004098_pt1 | contig 15491 bp, 15 predicted proteins | sample GraSluR1_MG_7_FD_207215 | JGI IMG/M metagenome (GOLD analysis project Ga0334884, IMG submission 207215) | Sludge microbial communities from methane-producing bioreactor in Wageningen University, Netherlands - Granular Sludge_12_05 R1 | ecosystem: Engineered > Bioreactor > Anaerobic >...
AAAGAAAAAATAAGGTTATATTTATGTTACAAATCAATCCCTTTTTGGATTGTACACTATACTCCGGAATCGCTGTACATATTGGCCGGAATAATCAGCAATCTCACCTAACTTACAATCTAATTGAAATTGACCATTTGATTCCGGAATAAACTGAGCCACCGTTCCGGATCAAGTAAGTCACCAGGTACACTAGAAATAGAAAAACCTGGTCCCCAAGTCCCAGGTTTAAAAAGTTGCATTAGTAATATATTGACATATACCGTACAACCTATTAATTATACTTGTATTATGTGTAAGGTGTTTCAAAAACTGTTATGCCTAGGCTCTCTTTTTATTACATATTTATCCTTAGAAATAACCTTTATACATTGTCGGGACAGATTTGCAGATATTATTTAAGGCACCATTTTTTTGAAATAGCTTGACATCATTTTCGGCGTTAAATAGCCTGTAAAGATGATAATCCGAAGCTTTTTTGATCGAGAATTGGAGCTCATTTGATGAAAAGAAGAATGGAGTTTCCTTTCCAAGTCTGGTTGTCTTTACTTCGATGTATTTGTCTGTTTCGTTTAAATTTTTTGAAAGAATATCAAATCCGGCTCCATCTCCTTCTAATTTTGAAATCCACTCAATTTTATCAGCCAATTTATCTTTCCCTAATTTTATCAGATTCCATTTTTCATACTCGATAACTAATTCTTCTCCAAAAAGTCCGAGGGCTTTGTTTGATTGTTCTTTTTCTAAGTAATTAATTTTAATTGGCTTATGCTGATATAATACCTTAGGTTCAGTCACTGATACAATCTCAGGAGGTGTAACAATGATTTTTTCAAAGTCAAGTCTGATTTGTGGGTTGATTAAATCCTTTTCTACGAACTGCTGGAAGTCGGATTCAATTTCCGGATGATGTATAAGGTAGTCAATTACTTTGTCTTCTAATAGGATTTGATAATTGTAACGTGGTAAATATCCCGTGATATATGGTCTGCCAAGATTTATCAATATTGCACTGATATTTTGATGCTTAAATTCGATAGATCCTTCTGATCTGTTTTTAAGAAGTGGCATTAATTGTCTTCTGTGGTCTGCTTTCTTAAAAGGAATCCGGTTTAGCTCTTTGATGAGCATATCAAAATAGTCAGCGACAATTAATGCTACCTCTATTTTAGACCACGATTCAGTCATCTTATAGTGAATGATCCTTTAAAGTTAGCGTTTTTTCGAATATGTCTAAACATAACCTTAAACATAACCCTTTTATATAGCACTAAAAACAAATGTAATCCTCTTTTATCTGTCCGATTTATTTTATACACAGCTTCGATAACAATACAAATCATTTCCAAGCTTCGTTACTATCCTGTACCCTACCTCTTATCACAGCACCGCTCCTTCAGTTACATTAGCAATATATTAGTTTAGCTTTCTAAAAACCTGATAAAATGCAAGTTACTAACGATTAACAATAGCATTGCCAGTAGGGGTTCTCGATCCATTGATCTACGTATAACTCGTCGGATAAATTATACATCTGCTTCAACAGCATGTTGCTAGCCAACCTGCGAACCGGCAGTGCCGGTCTTCCGGTATAGTGATAATACTTCTCAAAATCCTTAACCACTGATTACCAATCTATTCTGCGGCTGAGCTCAACAAGTTCGTGATTCATATTGATAATACTGGCCAATGTTACTTTGAAGACATTCAATTGGGGATTCTTTTCGGTTTTTCCTATCATTTCTGCAAGGTTTTTTCCGAATCTACCCAAAACCTTGCGAAATGACAAATTATGTTTTCAACATATATAACTATATATCAACAATATAGACTGTTTTTAAGGGTCGACTATGTATTCAGATTTTCGAAAATTGATTAATGATGAGCCCTTTAAAAGGAAACACCCGCACGGGTGTGCTGATCTTACTGGAAGCGTGGCAGCAGGTGTTATTAGTTCCAAATTTAATGATTTTATTTGTAGAGGAATGGTTTTTAACAGCCTGTTTTGAAGCCTCTATTATCTTCCTAATATTGCTATAATGTTTTCTTTTCTTAATCTGCGTTCAATCACTTCAGCTGAAACATCAAATCTTTTACACATCAATGGAGCTATCAATGAAAAAAGATCATCATCGTTAAGTGGTTTTGAATCCCATGGTGAATGTTTCTTAAGTACAAATCCCCGTTTTGATCTGAATTCTTCAATAAGTGGATCAATCGGTACCAACAACCTGCCTGCAAATTCTGATGCCTGAGTCTCAAACCAGCCTAATGTTTCGTCATTAATACCCATTCTGAATGTTATCCAGTCTTCTTCATCTCTAAAATACTGGTTGTCAATTGTACTTCTATGGAGGACAAAATGGCCTATTTCATGTGCTATTGTGAACCTTACCCTTTTATAATAGCGGTCATCTGTATACAAAAATTCATCGACATAAATGGAAGTAAAATTTTTTGATATAAAGCCTTCCATATCACAATGTTTTTGAAGACTTTCGATTGGTATAATTCTGATACCCATTGTTGCTTCCGCAATATGTTCTATATCAACTGGCAGATCTGGCGTGAATATGTGTTCTTTTCTGAACTGTTCTGCCTCTTCCCGGATCTTATCCTGAGTAAGTTTAACCGAGATCACCTTTCGTGGTGCCATGCAGATCTGATTTTTGTAATCAGGGTTTTTAGTTCGTCTTCAGTAGGATTCTCCCCCCTGACTGTTCTGAAGAAAACCGGTAACTGGTCAAGAATTTCCGGTTCTACGAGGTCTTCCGGTACAGAAGCGAGGGCTGCAAGGTCCATCAGTTCTTTGTAATCCTGGCTTTCAGTTTCAATTTTAAGTACTTGTGTAATCTCCTCAAGGACTTTTTTGCTTTGTGGGGGAGCATGCAGGCCACGCTCAATCTTACTCCAGTTACTGGCGTCAAACCCGGTGAGTCTGCAAAACTCTCGTAAGGTTAAACCGGCAGCAATCCTTTTTTCACGAACGAAACTGGCAAATGATGTTTTCATGACTGATTGAATTGTGTGGTACAAATATACCACATATAAAATATTATGCAAATTTATTTGATCATCAGTCTGTTTATTTCCTCCCTGGCATTTGGAGCGATCTTTCTTTTAAACTTCTCGGGCCACGGATTCTTTGCCTGATGTTTCATCAGCATCCACAGATGAGACTTGCACAATACATTCACAGATACTCCATCAATCTTTTCCTTATAGATCTCCCCGGTCATTCTATTTTTTGCCTCAGCATCTGTTATTAAAGTAAAACGGATATTACCTCTGTACCAAGCAGGATTACAACCATGGTTTTGTAATATCAATCTCGTCAAGATGCCATTTCACGCTGGCTTTTTCGTACACCTTAAATCAATCAATGTTTGGTTCAATATCATTCTTTCCTGATCTTATCACTGTCAACCAGTTCCGACTCCCCAGTCGTTTTCCACAGGAACAACTCGTTCAGTTCGGCAGCTTCTATAGATATTGCCAGGGCAAGATCCTTTGAATTATGGAACTGTTCCCAGTGCCGTTCATCGCGGAACTTCACAAGCTCATCAATAAGTACCTGAAAATCATTCATTGAAAATAATTTAATCCCAAATCATTTTTATCACTCCGGCAAGGTCCTCTGCCATCTTCTCCCCGTCTTACGGCCATGGCTACAGGCTTTCGGGCTGGCTGACCGGTGTCTGGTAAAGATAGTTAAATCGTGTAAACCCTCCTTCGCCTGATTACCTTGTTTTTCCTGTTTTAATCATAGCACAAATTCCAAAAAATTGGATTGTGATATGCATTTTACTGAACTGTCGGGATACGTCCTGAGAAACAAAGCCGGATACCTTGGTTCCCTGTCTGCCTTCCATTTGAATTCAAAGGCAGAGAGTTTTCCTTCATGATCCTCAATATAATCTATCTCCTGCTGACCTGTCGTCCTCCAGAAATAACTGTTTGCCCAGATGCCTGAATAATGAAGCTTCTTAATCCTTTCTGAAATAAGGAAATTTTCCCAGAGAGCTCCGGTGTCCTGTCTCATTCCGGGATGATTGAAATTACCAATAAGAGCATTTCTTATCCCGTTATCATAGAAATATATTTTTCGGCTGGAGACTATTTCATTCCTGAGGTTCCTGCTGAATGGCTGCAGTCTGAATACCAGAAAGACCTTTTCAAGCAGGTCAAGGTATGTCATTACTGTCTTTTTATCCACCTGAAGAAGTGATGCCAGCTCATTGTATGAAACTTCATTGCCGGTCTGAAAGGCCAATGCCCTCAGAAGATTCTCCGGAAGATCGGGCTTCCTGATCCCGCTGTATGAAAGAATATCCTTGTACATCAGACTACCGGTCAGCCCCCTCAGTGTCTCCTTCTCATCACCCGGATTGTTTATCACGTCAGGATACATGCCGAAAACAATCCTGGTTTCCAGTTGTTTCACAGCCTCAAGGTGGCCGGCATGACCGTAAAATTCAGACCAGCTTACAGGGAAGAGAAGATATTCCCACTTCCTGCCTGTAAGAGGTTCATTGATCTCACTGAGAAGGTCCAGAGATGATGATCCGGTTACCAGCACCTGAACATTCCTGAACCTGTCAATAATTATTTTCAACACAAGGCCGATGTTATTTACTCTTTGTGCCTCATCGATGAAAATTATTTTGTTTCTGCCTATAATCCGCCTCAGGTCTTCTGTATTGCCGGTCTCAAGCTGCATTCTGGTAAACGAATCATCACAATCAAGTAAAAGATAATCACCCAGTTTTGAGGCAATTTTCGACATAAGGGTAGTCTTTCCTGTCTGACGGGGCCCCAGCAGAATTATTGCCTTGCCTTTTCCTGTCCGGGCCAGAATTGTTTCTTCAAGTTCTCTACTGATCATGTTTTTGGAGGTTACATTCCCCAAATATATATATATTTTAGGGAATATAATCACTAAATTGCTATTTTATTAATAGCCTTTATCTCTCCTTCTTAGCTGTTTCCAATGGTATTGTGTTCTATTTTCCACTTCTCAAATAGCGGTAAAAGATCAACATTATAAAGAGTCTTATTTACTTTCGACAGGACAGTAATTGATGCACGCGCTGCTTTTGCCCATGGACAGGTGTATGTAGCCCTCAGCGGTGTCGCACCCTGGACGGAATTGTACTCAGCAGCCTGAGGTTGAATAATCGTGAGATCGTTTATCCCCTGCCCCTCCCCAGGAATTTTTCTGCAATTAATCTGAAAAACCCTCCGAGCTTTTTGAAAAATGATCCGGAAGAAGTATTTTCGGCAATATTTGCCTTATTTTCAACAGGTTTTACAACATCTTTATCAGCGATATGATTCGTACTCTTTTCATCTTCAACATTGTCACTCGCTTTCAGGTTATTATCTTCTTCGTGAATAAGTGATTGCAGGGAAGAGTTCCGGACAAAAGATTCAGTGTCAATTTCAGTCAGTGCCCTTACAGAATCCATGAAGCCTTCAAGCATAACATTGTCTTTCCCCTCTTCTTCTATTACTCCGGTAAAGACAGACTTTTTAAAATCGAGTAAGTACAATATCCGGTGTTCAATTGTACCTCTTGAAATAAAATTGAATACATTGATATGCTTTTTTTGACCGAGCCTGTATATACGCCCGATTCTCTGTTCCAGAACACCAGGGTTCCAGGGAAGATCCATATTAATCAATATGTTTGCAGACTGAAGATTAACACCAACTCCTCCGGCATCAGTAGAAAGGAATATTTTCAACTCCTGGTCCTTCTCGAACCTCTCAATTATGGTGTTTCTCTGGCTTGCAGGGATATCCCCGTTCAGATATTCAAACGAGAGGTTTCTTTTATTTAGCTCCTTTATCAACAGGTCAAACATGCGTTTCCACTGACTGAATATTACCAGTTTGTTTCCGGGATTTTCAGTTAGTTCTTCAATGATTCCTGTTATTTCGCCAATCTTGTTACCATGGTCTGTATTAGTATTCAGTAAATATGTTGAATCACAAACCATTCGCATACAATTAAGATAAATAAGGAGTTGCTGTTTCTCCTCTTCACTCAGATGACCGGTTCGGATCCACTTGTTTACCAGCTGTGAAACATGATCATAGTAACTGTTATGATCTGCCATTTGCTCCCCTGTCATTTCTACAAAGAAATTTTTGTCAACTCTGTTGGGTAGCTGGCCGGCAATTTCTTTTTTGGTTCTTCTGATCAGAATTTCTTCCAGCGTTTTATTAATATTCCGAAGGTTCCTGTAACCTGTCAACTTGCCATTTTCGTCTGTTACCTGATGATTATCAAGAAATTTAAACAATGCTCCCAACCTGTACCTGTCAATATACTCAACTATGGAATGGATCTCGTCAATTCTGTTTTCAAGCGGAGTCCCGGTAAGTACTATTAAGTATTCTGATCTGATTTTCTTCACCGACTGCGCGGTTTGGGTTTTCCAGTTTTTAATCCTCTGTGCTTCATCAATGATCACCAGATCAGGTTTCCAGGCATAAATAAATTCCAAATCGTTTCTGCCGGCTCCGTAGCTGATAATCTTTATGAGATCTGTTTGGGCATATAAATCTTTCCGTTTATGAATTAATCCTTCAACAATGGTTGACTTTCTGCCTGTAAATTTCTCGATTTCACTTTTCCACTGATATTTCAGGGAGGTAGGGCAAATAATCAGGATTTTATTAATATTCAGGTGTTTATGGAATAATTCAATCGCAGCAATAGTCTGAATGGTCTTACCCAGTCCCATATCGTCAGCCAGAAGTACTCTGCCGGCCTCGAGAATTCGTATCACGCCGTCTTTCTGATAGGGATATAGGCGGGTATCAATAAGGTTCCCGAAGACTTCGCTATCCCTGCCCTGCGGGAAAATATCAGCAATAAGTTTTTTCCTTTCTTCTTTTTTCCGATGCTGGTCGATCATCTGAAAGATATCAGGATATACCTTTATATCCGGATCAGTAATTTTTGCCTTGTGAATAAAAGAACCCAATTCTGATAGTTTCTCCGGGAATAAAAATCCATCATCGTCAAAAAACTCCCTTTCATCTTCGAAAACAGTAATTGAATCTGCCTTTTTCAGCCGGATTCTCCTTTCTTTTCCATAAAAGACACTTAACGAAGAATACCCATTCTCCTGCCTCAAATTAAAATACTTTCTGTATTTCTTGAATTTCTCAAAATTCAGCAGTGTATATTCTATATGCTTGCAGGTGCCCAGATTGTTAATCGTGAAATCCGGGCAATTGCAGAAATGAAAGCTTCTAATATTATCTCGGATGGATACCTTGTAGGTTTTCCCGGATTCCGGATTGAAGACTTCAAAGTCGGAGAAATACGGATGGTTTCCGATATTCTTAATCTTGAAACGCTGATCTGCTGCAAATTGCTTTCTCAAATGTGTTTGCCATTCTTCCACACTCATTCCGGAAGGCTTTCGCGAGTATGACACTCTGTCTTTTTTCGAAGGTTTTTGCATGATGCCGCTATTTTTACAAAGATTAAAACAAAAGGTAAGTTTGACCATAAGATGAATGCTCTTTTCTTCAGTTAATTTTGAACATTCGATGGATCCAAACAGTACCCAGGATAAACTAAAATCAGGAACCACGCACACCATAAACGGAACAGGCTCACAAGATGGATTGATTGTCCCGACCCTTCGGTTGCCAGAGTTATCATGCGATCTTCTGATTGCAAGATTGCACGCGAGGAGCAATGCGAAGAAGTCCCGATGAACGAAGTGAATCGGGAATTGAAAGATACTCTGTCGCATTATTTAATGATATTTAGCATTCACAGTCAATAAAATGTAAAAAGCAGTATATATTCGCTGCGCATTAATAAACATATTTATGAAGCTTTTCCGATTTATCCCGTTGCTGCTTGTCATTATTACCAATTCTGTTTTTTCACAGACCGGAAGCGGCTATGAAAATAACTGGCCCGCCTGGCGCGGACCTCTTGCCAATGGTATAGCTCCCAAAAGTGATCCGCCTGTCTCATGGAGCGAGAACAACAATATCAAATGGAGGACCGCGGTACCCGGGAAAGGATTTTCAACCCCAATAGTCTGGGACAGATATGTCTTTATCACAACGTCCATACCAAAAGAGGGCGTCCCTGAATCAGAAATGATGCCATATATATTTAAGGTCATAGCGCTGAACCGTGCCGATGGCAAAGTCCTGTGGGAGAAGACCGTCGCAGAAGAAGAGGTTCAGGCTCGTATTCATCAGACAGCAAGCCATATATCCAATTCATCGGTTACAGACGGCAGGTTTCTTTATGCATATTTTGGTTCGAGGGGTCTCTTTTGTCTCGATTTTAAGGGAAACATAATATGGAAAAGGGATTTCGGACAGATGCAGAAAAGAAATAATTTCGGTGAGGGATCATCTCCTGCGCTTTACGGCAATAAAATCGTTGTGCAATGGGATCATGAAGGACAGTCTGAAATTTTTTGTGTGGATAAGAGTACCGGAAAGGATCTCTGGAAAAGAGAACGGGATGAACCTTCATCATGGTCTACTCCGTTTATTCTGGAATATAACGGGAAGGTTCAGGTTATAACCACTGCCTCAAATAAAGTACGCAGCTATAACCTGGATAATGGTGATCTTATCTGGGAATGCAGCGGCTTAACCGGTAATGTTACACCCAATGCTGTTTTTGGAGACGGAATTCTATATGTAATGAGCGGTCACAGGGGTTTCGCTCTTCTGGCTGTCAGAATGGCCGATGCAAAAGGTGATATTTCGGGGTCAAAAGCAATTGTATGGTCAACGAATGTAAATACTCCGTATGTGCCATCGCCCCTTCTTGTTAACAAAAGGCTTTATTTCCTCAGGGTAAACACCGGCGCTTTATCATGCCTTGATGCCGCAACCGGGAAAGTCCATTACGGAATGGAAATGCTTGCAAACCTTGGAACAGTATACAATTCTCCGGTTTATGCCAGTGGCAGGATATATCAGCTCGGTGGTACAGGACTCACCTACACTTTAAAAGATGGTCCCGGACTGGAAATTATATCGGAAAACAAGCTTGATGACTCTTTTGCCGCTTCACCTGCCATAGCCGGTGATGAAATATTCCTCAGGGGATCAAAATTCGTTTACTGCATTGCCGAAGATTAGTGTGCTGAGCAAGGTCCTTCTCCATTGTCTCACCGTCATACGGGAATGTCTGTCGGCTTAAGGCTCACATGATCGCATTTGATCCTGAAGCTTGTATTAACCTATACCCGGTTTCTTCCAGCCTTTTACGGCAGTCAGCTGTTTTGGCACCAGGTAGAGGTTCGACACAGTTTTACCGGCTATAAAAGCGATAGAGGCAGCTACCACACCGATCAGGTTCAGGAATACCACACACACCAGCAATACCACTATTATACTGATCAGTTCTACTGCCGTTGCCACTGAGATCGGACCCGTGGTGCCGTTTATTATAAGGGAGGATCTCTGGAAGTTCAGAAGGACCGTGAGAGCCGGCAAAAGTATCATTATCTTGAGCGGGAGATACGACATATCTGCTAGTTCCGTACTCAGGCCGGAGATGTTTATGAACCACAGATCGGCCAGGGGAGTGAAAGCAAGCACTGATATCAATACTGTTACCATTATTCCAATGTATAGAGCAAAATTTCTCAACACCGTGTAATTCTGTTTTTCCTTTCCAATGAGGGCAATATTCACCTCCTGATATGATAACCCCATGCTCCTGAAGATGAATACCAGCGAGCCCACAACAGGGAGGACAGCCAGCGACTCCACTGCCATATAGCTCCTGCCCATGAAGAATGTAACGAACGGGTGCACACCAAGGGACAGGATTGAGGTTAACGCAAGCGGATAATAGAACTTCGTAATTGACCTCAGGCTAAGTTTGCCGTTCTCAGTATCTTCCTTCTGAAGCAGATTCTTTAGTGTGCGGGAAGCCATCATCCTGGTTGCTATAGCTTCGAAGAGGACGGCCAGCGACATTGCTCCGGCACCGACGTATGCCCCTTTTACTCCGGCAGAGTAAAGAAGCAATCCCATGATCATAATAACCGACAGGCGTACCAGTGTCCCGTAAGTTACCCGTCGTGTAAGGTTATTCCTGATAAGGATACCCTGGTAGAACCTCCTGTAACCGATCGATGCGGCCCAGGGCAGAAAAATAATGAGTGAAATATGGGCAAGCCTAGCAACATCTTCAGGAACTTCCATGAGACGGACAACAATGTAATTGAATACCGGAGGAATAAGGATGATAAGCTGGATACCGGTAATTCCCGCATTAAGAATATCTGTAAACTTTTTGAGCTTCTTATAGGAATTGCGCCCCGTGACAAGCGCCGTGGAGGCACTCATAAGCATTATAATGGGGGATTCAATCAACATGGCAAACGATCCTGCTATCCCAAAGGCGGCAAGGTTGAATTTTGCATCTTCAAGACGGGCGATAAAAGCAATGAGGAATGGCTGCTCAATAGCCATCATCAGCCAGGTAAGAGCCAGGGGCATCCAGAAAAGAAAAATCCTGCGATATGTCAGACTTCCGGTAGTATCCACGATTTTTGAAAGCCCCAAAGATAACTAATTATTGATGAGGAGGATCCCTGAAAAGGAGATTCCTGCCCATTTTAAGACTTTATTCAGTATCCATGCCAAATATCTTAAAAACATGTAAAGTTGAAAATACTTAAAGGGCATCCTTCATTTGTTGCAATGCCTTCTCCGCATCAGTAACAGGTATTTTGCATGTTTTGTCAATGCACACATATATTGTAGTCTGACCCGGTATCAGCTTATTTTCAAGCAGACTCAATGTGCCTTCATTTTCACCTCCAAGGTATATGGCATCGGGAAGATAATTCCTGTCCAGCTCTTTTCTGATCCGGTCCCGGTCCGGACCGACAATAGCCACCTCTTTTACCGGGGTAATAAGCATAATTCCTAAAAGTCCCCAGTTTGAATTGTAGTAAATATTCTGTTGAAAATTACCCTGAACATAGTTAAACATATGTTTGGCTTTTTGAATGAATGCTTCATTATTAAAATAATTCCCAAGTAAGAAAAGATTTTTTGCCATTTCGGAATTGGATGAGGGAATTACATTATCTGATATCTCCAGTCTTCGGGCTATAAGATCAGAATCAGAATCGGGTGTATAATAAAACATGCCTGATGAGGTATCGGAAAAATGCCGGATAGTGTAATTTATCAGCTCATTTGCTTTATACAACCATTTTTCGTCAAAGGTAGTCTGGTAAAGATCAATAAAAGCAGAAACGGTGAAGGCATAGTCGTCAAGCATACCTGTTACAGATGATTTACCATTTTTGTAGCTGCGGGTAATCTCATTGTTCTGACCTATGGCATTTTCGGTCAGAAAATCAGCATTTCCGAGAGCTTTTTTCAGGAACTTTTTCTCTCCGAATGCCCTGTAAGCATCAACATATCCTTTCAGCATCAGAGCATTCCAGGATGTGAGTATTTTATCATCAAGTCCGGGCCTTACTCTTTTATTGCGGATTTTCAACAGGCTTTTCCTGCTTTTTGCTATCCTGGTCTGAAGTTCTGTGGCATCTGTATTGTATTTTTTGAGAACTTCAAAATCAGTAATTCTTTTGTAGGGTATATTTTTCTTACTCTCCCAGTTACCGGTTTCGGTTATATTATAATAATCGATAAACAGCGATGCCTCTTTTCCCAGAGCTGATTCAACCTCTTTTTTTGTCCATACATAAAATTTCCCCTCCTTGCCATCACTGTCAGCATCGAGCGATGAATAAAATCCTCCTTCTGATGAAGTAAGTTCATTTTCGATAAATTCAAGTGTTTCAAATACTATCCTTTTATATTCAGGATTTTTGGTTAATTGCCATGCATGTGTATAGAGACTGACGAGTTGTGCATTATCGTATAACATCTTTTCAAAGTGGGGGACATGCCAGTCCCTATCTGTCGAATAACGTGAAAAACCACCTCCGATCTGGTCGTAAATACCGCCTGACGCCATATTATCCAATGTCGATGTAACTGCTGTCAACACATCAGTATCATTGGAGAGAGTATAGTAATGCATGAGGAATTCCCAGAAAGAGGGCATCGGAAATTTGGGAGAATCACCCACACCTCCTTTTGTATAGTCAATGAGTGGTTTTACTGCTTTAAAGATAGTATCAAAATCACTCTTTGTCAGGTTTGTTGCCATATCATCAGGTGCAACATTGTCAAGTGCTATAATTCTACTTGTTATATTATTAGCCAGGGTGGTCAGGGAGGATGGATCATTACGTTGGATATCAATAAAGTAGTTAAGCACTTTAATCCAGTTATCTTTTGAAAAATAGGTGCCGGCGAAAAAAGGTTTACCATCCGGCAAAGCCACGACATTAAGAGGCCAGCCGCCACTTCCTGAAATAAGGAAGGCAGCATCCATATAGATATGATCAATATCGGGGCGTTCTTCCCTGTCCACTTTTATACTTACAAAATACTCATTCATTATCCGGGCAACTGTTGTGTCTTCAAAGCTTTCCTGTTCCATTACATGACACCAATGGCAGGCTGAATATCCGATGCTTATAATTAGCATTTTATTTTCATCTCCGGCTTTTTCTAATGCTTTATTTCCCCAGGGATACCAGTTCACGGGATTATGTGCATGCTGCAGCAAATAAGGACTGCTTTCGTGGATAAGTTCATTTGAGTATTTATGCATAATTTTCTGCTTGTTGTTATTTTTTATCTCTGTCCGGCCGCATGACAAACTTAAAAGTAACAGAGTAAACAATACTATTAAGGTTTTTGTTTTCATAATACCGGTCCACTTTCTTTTTGTTTATATGACCTGATAATCAATTAGCCGAAAGAGGAAGGAAAACGGACTTTGATTCATTGTTTTTTGTAAAGTTTTTCTATGCTGATACCCGGATTTGACCCCGGGGAGATTAGTTTTAAATATTTTTGTATTCAAATTTTCTCTCAGCTACCATCGGATCGTCACTCGTCCATAACACAACAAGCTTGTCATTAGCAGGAACCTGGTTAACAGTTTGTGAACTAATAACCGGTGACAGGAAAATAAGGATTCCTGTAAAAAAAATAATCAGATTTTTTTGTTTCATTTCAGTAGATTTATCAGTTTATTAAAGATTCTCAAGAACTGCGAGGAGTAATTTTGCACTTATCCGGACTCTGTAATCGGGATTTATATATTGGAATGCATTTAACTGGTAACCCAATTCAATTATCTCGGGATGGAAACATTTTGATGGTCTGGCCTTTCAGAGGTTCATGCTGACTGTTTTCGGTTGTACATTCACTGCTGCTGCCATATCCGGGCATCTGGTCATATGCGAGAATTTCACAATTGGTCTGCCTTTTCCTTTAGCTCACCGTTACTTCGCGGGGATGGCTGTTATTTCATTTACGGCACTGGCAACTTCGACTGCTTTAATACTGAGTGATAACAGGGGAAGGGTGATTTCATTTTTTTCCGGGGTTGCTGTTGTTTTCGGGGCGCTCATACAGAGTGAATCAGAGGCATATGCCGGACTATGGCAGAGAATCATACTTGTAATAATAACCGGATGGATGATTTACATAAGCAAATATTCAGAACTATAAAGAAATGACCAAAAACCAATTAACTCAATACAAACCATTAAATTTTACGACCATGAAAGCAAATGACAAAAACACAAAAGTGAATTTCTCAAAGAGAAATCTTGTTGCTGCGATCATCCTTCTGATCGTTGCAGGATCTGTTTATGCACAGGAAAGAGATTATCAGAATTTATAATATTCTTGCCAACGAGGCGGAGACAGTAACCCCGTTCCTGGTAAACAGAATGACAGCAAACAGGAAAAATGGCGCAAAAATATCGTTCCTTAACCCGTGGAAAGTGACCCGAAAATTTCTCCTGGCTCCATTTTCAAAGAGAGACGTAGTAAGTAAATATCTGTAAGATCCCGAAAAAATCGATTGCATGATTGCCAGCCTTCGCTACCTCCTTCTCCGCCGGTTGGCGGATACGGAGGTCAAGAAAGCTACGGCTGACAAAGCAAGATTGCACGATCTTTTTAAAAAAAAGAATAAATTTACCTCTGATACCTGGCAACAAAATATTAAAAACCACCGCCATGAATAAATCCCTTTTCCTCATTATGTGCTTAATGATCTGTTTTAACGGATCTCCCCTGGCTGCCCAGGAGTTTGTCGTCAATTATGACGAGTCGAAGGTTCCTGCCTACACTCTGCCCGATCCGCTGGTCTTCAATAATGGAGACAAAGTGCGGAATGAAACAGATTGGGTAAGACGACGTGCCGAGATATTAAAATTGTTTGAAAATGAGGTGTATGGGATAAGCCCTGCCTGGAAGGGTAAAATAATCCCGGTTGAACTGTCATCAGAAACAGATGCCCTGGGAGGGACTGCCATCCGTAAGGAGATCCAGCTTATCCTGAAGAACGGGTCGCGCGAACTATCGATGGTGATGCTGCTCTACCTTCCGAAGTCATCAGGTCCGGTGCCCGTTTTTCTTGGATATAATTTCGGGGGAAACCACAGTGTCACTGATGAGCACGGTATCCTGGTCACAACCTCATGGATGAGGAACAATGCCGGGGATGTTGTCACCGGTAACAAGGCTTCGGAGGCCGGAAGGGGCAGGGCTGCTTCTGCATGGCAGGTAAAGGAACTGATCTCAAGGGGATATGGCCTGGCCACCATCTACTACGGTGATGTCGATCCTGATTTCGATGACGGGTTTAAGAACGGGGTACATGGATTATATGACCTTAAGCCTGATGGTTCTTCGTGGGGATCGATAGCGGGATGGGCCTGGGGATTGTCGCGTGCCATGGATTATATTGAGACTCTCCCGGCCATTGATGCAAAAAAGGTGATAGTGATGGGACACTCACGGCTCGGGAAGACAGCCCTTTGGGCAGGTGCAACAGATACACGATTCGCCGCAGTTATTTCAAATAACTCAGGATGCGGAGGGGCTGCACTCTCAAGGAGAGCGTACGGTGAGACTGTCGGGCGGATAAATACATCATTCCCGCACTGGTTCTGTGATAATTTCAATAAGTATAACGCGAAGGAGGAGACACTTCCGGTTGACCAGCACCACCTGCTTGCACTTATTGCTCCCCGGCCGGTATATGTGGCAAGCGCCGAAGATGACCAGTGGGCCGATCCGAAAGGGGAATTCCTCTCATGTGTTGCGGCGTCACCCGTTTATAAGCTTCTTGGTACCGGAGGATTCCCCGGTGTTAATATGCCGGCGGTCAACTCACCTGTTGCCGGTACTGTGGGTTATCATATACGTACCGGCGGGCATGCCGTTACCCTCTACGACTGGACACAATACCTCGATTTTGCCGACAGGCATCTGAAGAAATAAACTGACTTTTCATTACGCAAGCCCAGTGAGGAACCGGGTCCCTTGAAAGCGCGGGACGGATACACCGAAGCTAATCTCAACAT
>Ga0334884_1004102_pt1 | contig 15486 bp, 13 predicted proteins | sample GraSluR1_MG_7_FD_207215 | JGI IMG/M metagenome (GOLD analysis project Ga0334884, IMG submission 207215) | Sludge microbial communities from methane-producing bioreactor in Wageningen University, Netherlands - Granular Sludge_12_05 R1 | ecosystem: Engineered > Bioreactor > Anaerobic >...
CTCCGCCTCGATCCCCTCGCCCCGCCCCGTGACCCCCACGGCCCCTGAGGAGCCAACGCCATCGCGCCCAGCCGCCGCGACCGTCGCAACTCGCCAGTGACACTGCTACACTGTCCCCACACACCTTCGCTGTTGCCACGGCAACGGCCCCTACTTACCTTGCCATCCATCGCGCGTTCTCTGCCCTGGGGGCTCCCCAGCGCGTCACCTCTGGAGGTCAGCATGTCCACCTTTCGCACCGAAAGCGATTCCCTCGGCCAAGTCCTCGTACCCCAGGACGCCTACTTCGGCGCCCAGACCCAACGCGCCGTCGACAACTTCCCCATCTCGACCCGCCGCTTCCCCCGAGGCTTCATCCGCGCCATGGGACTCCTGAAATACTGCGCCGCCCAAGTCAACCGCGACGCGGGCCGCCTCCCGCTGGAACTCGCTGACGCCATCCTCGCCGCCGCCCAAGAAGTCATCGACGGCGAGCTCGACGACCACTTCGTCGTCGACATCTTTCAGACCGGCTCGGGTACCTCGACCAACATGAACGCCAACGAGGTCATCGCCAACCGCGCCATCGCCCGCCTCGGCGGCGAGGTCGGCAGCAAGAAGCCCGTCCACCCCAACGACCATGTCAACATGGGCCAGTCCAGCAATGACATCATCCCCACGGCCATCCACATCGCCGTCCTCGAAGCGGTGACCCACCAGCTCCTGCCGGCCTTGCGCAAGCTCCACGCCGCACTCGATGAAAAGGCGATGGCCTTCGATCACGTCATCAAAATTGGCCGCACCCACCTCATGGACGCCGTCCCCATCCGCCTTGGCCAAGAGTTCAGTGGCTACGCCGCGCAGATCGCCAATGGCATCCACCGCATCGAAGGCGCCACCCCCCACCTGGCCGAGCTCGCCCTCGGCGGCACCGCCGTGGGCACAGGGCTCAACGCCCCGCCCGGCTTCGCCGACCAAGTCATCGCCCACGTCGCCGCCCTGACCCAACTCCCCTTCGTCCAGGCGCCCAACCTCTTCGAAGCCCTCGCCGCCCGCGACGCCGCCGTGGCCCTCAGCGGCCAACTCAAGACCGTCGCGACCAGCTTGATGAAAATCGCCAACGACCTCCGCTGGCTCTCCAGTGGTCCCCGCTGTGGCATCGGCGAAATCACCCTGCCTTCCCAGCAACCTGGCTCATCCATCATGCCCGGCAAGGTCAATCCCGTGCTGCCCGAGGCCATGATGATGGTCTGTGCCCAGATCACCGGCAACGATTTGGCCATCACCATCGGCGGGCAACACGGCAACTTCGAGCTCAACGTCATGATGCCCATGCTCGCCTCCAACCTCCTCGAATCCATCGCCATCCTGGCCGCCGCAGCGGACGCCTTCGTCCGCTTCTGCGTCACCGGGCTCACGGCCAACCCCGAGCGCGCCATGGCCTTCATCGAACAGTCCCTCTCCATGGTCACCGCCCTGGCCCCGGTCATCGGCTACGACGCCGCCGCCCAGATCGCCAAAGAAGCCTGGACCTCGGGCCGCACCGTGCGCGAGCTGGCCTACGAGGCCAACCTGGTCTCCCGCGAGCAGATCGACCAAGCCCTCGATCCCATGCGCCAGACTGGGCCGCGCCGCCACACCTGAGCCACAGCGCCCGCGGCGTCAGGGGCGCAGCAACACCCACATCTGACTCATTACCACCATGCCTTACACCGTGATCGAACACACCGCCGATGTCGGCCTCGACCTCGAGGGAGACAGCCTCGAGCTGCTCTTGGCCGATGCCATCAAAGGCCTCTTCCACCTCATCGGTACACCACCCCTGCCGCCTGGGACCCAGAGCCAACGCTGGACCTGCAGCGGCCTCGACCTGGAGGACCTCTTGGTCCGCCTCCTCGCCGAAGCCCTCGCCAGGTGGTGCATCGACGGCCACTACCTCGCTGGGCCCCTCGCGATAGTCGTCCACCGCGACGCCTCTGGATGGCAGGCCGAGGTCGACGGCGCCGCTCATCCCCTACCCCGCGACCTCGACTTGGACTTGACCGAAGTCAAAGCCGTCACCTATCACCGGGTCCAAGTCCTCCCTCCAGAGGATGCGGCGCCTGCTGACAAATGGCGAGGGCGGGTCTTTTTCGACCTGTGAACCCAAGACCCCCGTCCACCCGAAGCCCCAAGACCAGCCAACGACCGCTTCCGCGGCCCAGACCCAAAGGCCGCCCAACCCCGAGAGACACCCATGCCCGAACGCGCCAAATACAGCGCCGAGCCCATCGATGATTGCCGCTGGCGCATCGCCAAGCGCGGCGCCATGCGCACCGATGGCCTCATCTTTGCCAACGCCGCCATGATGGAAGCCATGCGCCAAGATCCCTGCCTGGATCAAGTGGCCAATGTCGCCCATTTGCCCGGTATCGTTGGCTCGGCAATGGCCATGCCCGACATCCATTGGGGTTACGGTTTCCCCATCGGCGGCGTCGCCGCCTTTGACGCCGACGACGGCGTCATCTCCCCGGGTGGCGTCGGCTACGACATCAACTGCGGCGTCCGCCTCCTGCGCACCTCCCTGACACGAACCCAGCTCAACCAAGACCCCGCCTTGCTCGGCGCTCTCCTCGACGCCCTCTACGCCCACGTCCCCAGCGGCGTCGGCTCGGCCCGCCGCGACCTCACCCTGGGCCCCAAAGCCCTCAGCCAAGTCATGGTCCAGGGAGCGGCCTGGGCCGTGGCCCAAGGCATGGGTGAAGCGGCAGACCTCGATCACTGTGAGAGCAGGGGCACCCTCCCGGGCGCCGATCCCCAAATCCCTTCCAAGCGCGCCTATGAACGCGGCAGAGATCAGCTCGGCACCCTGGGCAGTGGCAACCACTTCTGCGAGATCGGCTGGGTCGACGCGGTCTTCGATGCTGCGACCGCCCAGTCCTTTGGCCTGGCCATGGACACCCTGACGATCTTCATCCACACGGGCAGCCGCGGCCTGGGCTATCAGGTCTGTGACGATCACCTCGCCACCATGATCAAGGCCGCATCCCGTTACGCCATCACCCTGCCAGACCGACAGCTCTGCTGCGCCCCCCTGGGCAGCCCAGAGGGGCGCGCCTACCTCGCCACCATGACCGCCGCGGCCAACTTCGCCTTCGCCAACCGCCAGGTCATCACCCACCAGGTGCGCCAGGCCTGCAGCGACGTCCTCGGCCCTAGCGTCAAGGTCGATCTGGTCTACGACGTCGCCCACAACATCGCCAAAATGGAGCGCCACCTCGTCGACGGCGCCAGCCGTCGCCTCTGTGTCCACCGCAAAGGCGCTACCCGGGCCCTCCCCCCGCACCATCCTGAGCTGCCGCCTGGCTATGCCACGACGGGCCAGCCAGTCCTCGTGCCCGGAGACATGGGCCGCTACTCCTACGTCTTGGCCGGCTGCGCCGCCGCGGCGACAGAGACCTTCACCTCCTGCTGTCACGGCGCTGGCCGCTTGCTCTCGCGCAGCGCCGCTCTCAAAGCTGCCAAAGGACGAAAGATCACCGAGGAGCTCAGCGCGCGAGGCGTCACCGTGCGCGCCTATAGCCACAAGACTCTGGCCGAAGAGATGCCCGCGGCCTACAAAGACGTCGCCCACGTCGTCGACGTCGTCGAAGCGGCAGGCATCGCCCGCCGCGTCGTCAGGCTGCGCCCCCTGGGCGTCGTCAAAGGTTAGCGCACCCGCTCGCACCGCCGCTGCCAAGCGCGACGCTGCACTTGGCTCAGGGGCGCCTCCTCGTGGCGAAGGTTGAGCTCGCGTTCCCACGCGCCGCAGGCCTCCTGCACCGACGAAAAGGTGAGGTTGGTAAAGGGATCCCGAGCTTCTCCCGTGGACAACGCAGGGCCAACGCTGCCGATCAGTGAGATCACCAGCCACAGCACCAGCCCGCCGAAAAAGACATAACCCCCGTGCCGGATGTGCCGTGCCCGCGCCATGACCGCTTCGCCTGCCCGCATCCCATCTTGATTCGCCATCGCGCCCCTCCCCTTCATCAACCCTGGGAGCCCCACACTGCTCTCCCGCAGCCTAGGAGATGCCTCGAGCAGAGGCAAACGACGCACCCAAAATCACAATCTGCGTCGCCCACGGCAGGGTTTTACCGCCAAAATGCTGCCGCACGATCTGCGCCACCCTATCGCTCTCTTCCACCGTCAGGACACGGGCGAGCTTGTCCAGGTACGATGGCACCTCACCCGCCCGCGTCAACCACCGCGTCAGGAGACTCTGGGTCAGGGTCAAGGTCGTCGCCACCTCAAAAGTCTGGAGCTGAACCCCTAGACCGTGGGCGCGCGCCATCTCGGCCAGCGTCTCGGGCTCCCAGTTGACCACGGGATCGGCGGGATCGGCGTAAATCGCCTCCTCCGCTGCTGCCCACTTCGCCATCAGCTCGGGCGCCACACCCCCCAGGCCCTCGGCCCAGCGGTAAACCCGCGGCCCCCGCCGCGCCACCGCCTCGGCCAACACGATGCGACCCTCCGGCGCGAGCAGCCGCAGCAGGGCCCCCAGCAGGGCCGCCTTGTCACCACAGCGCAACAACACATTGCGACCGATGATCCTGTCGAAGCGCTGTGGCAGCGACCACTGCTGCAGCGTCGCCAGCAAGCCCTCGGGCGCCGCGCTCACGAAGTGCGGCCGACGCAAGCTCGGGACACGCTCCGCCACCCGGCGCAGGCTCTCCAAATGCGCCGCCTCGGCGATGGCAAAGACGCCCCCCTCGGGCACCGCCCGGATCGCCTCCCACGTCAACAGCCCCGAGGCCGCATCCAAATCGAGGATCACATCATGGCGAGCCGCCTTGGCCATGGCGAACACCTCATCCCGCACCCGGGCCGCCCGCTGGCCACCGCCATCGATGGTCCGTTGCAACCACCCATCGAGCTGCTTGTCCTGGGGCGACGCTGTGAAAATGGGGTTGGGACCCTCGTCCATGGCCGCCACCTCGGCTTCACGGCGGCGCTCCACTCCCTCTCGGAGCCCAGCCTCGTAGCCCTGATCCGACGCTTTGTAGAAGACCCGCCCCTGCAGGGCCCGCGGCAGATACTGCTGCGCCACCCAGTGATCGCGATAGGCGTGCGGATAGAGGTAACCCGCCCCATGCCCCAGGGCCGCACCATCGCGGTTCGCGTCTTGAAGATGCGCCGGGATCTCGTGCCCCTGCTCTTTCTCCACCACCGCCAGCGCGTCAAAAAAGGCCATCGTCGAATTGGACTTCGGCGCCGTCGCCAAATAAAGCGTCGCCTGGGCCAGATGATAGCGACCCTCGGGCAACCCAATCCGGTCGTAGGTGTCGGCGCAAGCGTGGACCACTGCAATGGCTTGCGGATCCGCTAACCCAACGTCCTCTGCAGCGAGGATCAACAGCCGACGAAAAATGAAACTCGGGCTCTCGCCAGCATGAACCATCCTGGCCAACCAATAGAGCGCCGCGTCCGGATCGGAACCACGCACGCTCTTGATGAACGCGCTGATCGTGTCGAAGTGGACGTCACCCTCTTTGTCGTAGAGCACCGCCCGCTGTTGAATCGACTCCTCCGCCACGGCCAAGGTGACGCGGATCAAGCCATCCTCCGCATCCGGCGCCGTCGTCGTCACCGCCAGCTCCAACGCGTTGAGGAGGGCGCGCGCGTCCCCATTGGCCACGTCCACCAAATGGGCCAAGGCGTCGGCATCCACCGTCACCGCCAACTCCCCCAGGCCGCGTTCGACATCGCGCAACGCCAAATGCGCTATCTGCACCAAATCCTCCGCCTCCAAGGGGGTCAACTGGAAGACGCGCGAGCGCGACACCAGCGCCTTGTTCACCTCGAAGTAGGGGTTCTCCGTCGTCGCCCCAATGAGGATCACCGTCCCGTTCTCCACCCAAGGCAACAGCGCATCCTGCTGCGCCTTGTTGAAGCGGTGCACCTCATCGATGAACAAGATGCTGCGCTGATCCAGCTCGGCCCGCACCCGCCGCGCCGTCTCGATGGCCTCGCGGATGTCCTTGATGCCCGCCAACACCGCGTTCAGCGACAAAAACCGCGCCTGCGTCGTGTTGGCGATGATCCGCGCCAGGGTAGTCTTACCCGTCCCGGGAGGACCAAAAAAGATCACCGACGAGAGCTGATCCGCCTCAATCGCGCGACGCAACAAACGACCTGGCGCCAAGATGTGCCCCTGACCCACGAAGTCCTGCAAGGTCCGTGGCCGCATCCGTGCCGCCAGCGGCGCCCCCGCCTCCGTCTTGTTCCGCTCAGGCCAACTGAACAGGCTCAAAGCCACCTCCACTCACGGCCCCCCTGCCGGCGGGCCTTGACCTAACCGATGAAAGCCTGCCCCCACACCCCCTGTCAACCTGCGTCGCCAGCCCTCGCTTGCCGCCTCCACCGCAGGCTGTTATACCTGACCAAACGGCCACGACGTAGAGGAGGTAGGCTGTGTCAGATCTGGTCTTGGAGAGTATCCGCACTCATCTCGAATTCTTGGGCTACGCCGTCGAGCCACAAGAGGAGCAACGCTATGCCGTCAGCCACACGGCGCGCGTGAACTTCATCATGCGCCCCTTCGCGGGCGGCGTCCTCTTCACGGTCTACTTCAAAAGCTCGGATCAAGCCAAAACCGAACCCCTGCAGTATCTTGGCTTCGTCAACGCCCTCAACCAGAACGCGGCCGTCGCCCGCTTCTACGCCGACCCCGATGGGGACCTCTGCATCGAATGCTGGCACCCCTCGAACTATGAGCGCAGCCAGTTCGGGCACTTCATCCAAATGTGGAACCGCGACAACTCCGAGCTCCTCCAGGAAAGACCCGAGCTCAGCACCTTCCTGCTCTGACCCGCCCCCGCGCGCCGCCAAGCCCTAGTGGGCTGAGAAGCGAAGCGACAAACCGGCGTCAGCCATGAAGCCCCAGTTGCCATCCACCTCATTCTCGTACCCCGCGAACCCACCCGCCAGGTACAACGCCACCGGGCCAAACGTAAAATCGATGCCCGCCAGCGCCGAGGTGAACAGCGTCACCGGCAAGCCCTCCGCCGTGGACACCTGGAAGCGGGACCGAACAAAGGGCGAAAACAGATCGCTCATCCTATAACCCAGACCCACCTCGGCATAGCCACCCAGCGCCGTCCGCTCCAGGTTCGTCTTGCCGTCACTCACGAAGCCATAGGAGCTCGAGCCGTCTTCCCCTTCCCACGCCTCATTCCCGCTGGCACCTCCCACCCCAACCCCGACACCAAAGGCGACATCCACATGCAGACCGTTGACCCGCGTCGCATCCACCCCAAAGAGGTCGCGAAAGGTATGGCGCGCCCCTAAGGCACCCATCATCCAGTCGCCATCGTAATCGAATCGCAAATCACCGCTGGCCTCGATGAGCCAGTTCTCAGATAGGGGCCAGTCGAAACTCGGTCCAAAGGAGCCCACTGAGGTCGCCGCCACACCAATGCGCCCCTGACCCGGTGTCACATGGCCCGGCGCACCGTAATGGGTCGTGCGCATCGGCGGCGAGTACACGGGATTGCAGGCCGACGCCAGTAAAAGCACCAGGCCCAACAGCACGAAAACCGAAACGCGACCGCTGCGAAGGGTATTGACCCTGAATGAAGGCATGGATGCGTAGCTCATGTCTTTGCTCCTCGAACAAAAGCGGTTGATGACCCTAGCCATTGGGCACGGAGCGCCCTCCACAGCAGACTCCGTGCCAACCCGGCCGACACGCGCTAACACCCCAATCAAAAAAGCCTTTAACCCACCAACTCCCAACGCAACCGCCCCCATCGGAGGCCACAACCGCGGCGCACGCCTGGCCAACCACCCCTCCAGTGGACAAGCGCCCCACCACCTTCACACGACAGGCCGACGCAAACTCAAAGGCGCCACCACTTCACCCGGCTCGAGCACCACGTCTTCCAAGACCGCGTTGGCCCCAACCACCACCCCGGCACCCAGACGACTCCTCCCCAAGACACAGACCCCGGGCCCCAGCGCCACCCCCGGCGCCAGACACGCGTCCACATCGATGTGGGTCGTCTCCGGACTCGCCATGCTCACCCCTGCCTGCATCCACCGCGCGTTCACCCGTTGCTGGGCCCAACGCGCCGCCGCAGCAAGCTGAACCCTGTCGTTGACACCCGCCACTTCAGCCGCATCTGTCACCACCAACGCCTGGGCGCCCCCTTGCGCTGCGGCCACGGCGACCAAATCGGTCAGGTAAAACTCGCGCGCCGCGTTCGTGGACGTCACCCCGCGCAGATGCTCGCGCAAGAAGCTCAGCGCCACGCAGTAGACGCCCGCATTCACCTCGCAAATCTCTCGCTCCGTGGCGCTGCAGTCGCGATCCTCCACGATCCCCATCACCGCACCAGCGCGCCTCACGATCCGGCCATAGCCAGAAGGATCGGGCACCACCGCCGTCAGCAAGGACAGCCCTCCCGCGGGCAGTGCCGCCACCAAGCGGCCGAGGGTCTCACCCTGCAGGTTGGGAACATCGCCATAGAGGATCAACACCGGTCCATCGGCCTCGCCGAGCACCTCCAGCGCACAACGCACGGCATCGGCCGTCCCCAATTGCTCGACTTGATGCGCAAAGGCAATGGCCACATCCCCCGCGGCCCAAGTCGCGCCCAGATAAGCCTCGACCTGCTCTCGCCCGTGCCCCACCACCACCACCGCCTCCGCGACCCCCGCGGCCTGGGCCGCCAGCAGCACGTGGTCCACCAGCGGACGCCCCACGATGCGGTGCATCACCTTGGGCAAAGCCGAACGCATCCGAGTGCCCTGCCCTGCCGCCAACACCACCGCCCGCAACCCTGCCTGCTCCCCGCTCATGGCTGCGGCCCCGAGTAGATCGCACTCGCCGTACAGGTCTCATGCACGATGATCGCCTTGAGCTGCGGCAGAGCTGCCTGGAGACGCTCGTAAATCCACACGGCCAACACCTCTGATGTGGGGTTCTCCAGTCCCACCACCTCGTTCAAATAGTAGTGGTCGAGCTGTTCGTGCAGGGGCTGCCACGCCGCAGCAATGTCCGCAAAGTCCACGACCCAACCCATCTGCGGGTCCACGGCACCTTCGATCACCACTTCGATGCGGTAGCTGTGCCCATGCAGACGATGGCACTTGTGCCCCACCGGAACCTGTGGCAGCCGGTGAGCCGCCTCGAAACGAAACATCTTCCTCAACTCCACCTTGCGCACCCTCCTCTACGACTGACCCGAGCTCGCCCAGAACCCGTCACACACCGGCCACCCCTGCACCCCAGATGAACTTGTGCAACTGCAGATTGAGCCGAATCGGCAAGCCATCCGCCAAAATCCAGCGACTCAAATCCCGCGCATCCACTTCACCCCATACCGGGCTGAAACTCACCGTCAGCAAATCCAATAAGCCCAAATCCAAGACCTTGTCCCGCGCCCAGGCATAATCGGCGTGGCTCGTGATCACGCACTTCACCTCGTCGTGCGGCGAGAGACCATCCAAGTTCTTCCACAGCGCCCCCGGGTCAATGCCAGCGCTCGGGGGCTTGATGTCCACGATCTTGGTCACCGCCCGCGGCACCTGGCGCAGATCCAAGGTGCCGTTGGTCTCGAGCAAGACCCGATAACCTTTGTCCAACAACACCTGCATCAGCGGCACCGCGGCCGCTTGCAGCATGGGCTCACCACCGGTGAGCTCGACCATCTGGCAGGGAGGGAAGGTCTTCAGGCGCTCCAAAATCGCCGCCAGAGACAGCTCTTGCCCTCTGCCAAAGGCATAGGCGCTATCACACCACGGACAGCGCAGATTACACCCTGCCGTGCGGATGAAATGGCAAGGCATGCCTGCCGCCGCCGACTCCCCCTGAATCGAGTGAAAGATCTCGGTGATCTCCATGGTCTGCGCCATGTCGACGTCGAAGCTGGCCATCTACACCTCCCATCTCCTTACCCTGCCACGCGCGCCAAGTGCAGCCACCCGGCAGGCGGCCCATAGACATATCCCTTCTCTGCGTTAGACTCAACCGCCTGGTTGCATTCTGCGGCCTCCCTTTTTTGGGCCTGGTCCCCTCAGAAAACAAGGAACGCCATGAAAGACGAGCTCACTTTCTACGCCTGTGACACCCGGGTTCTCGAAGAAAAAATCATGACCCGCGACATGGTCGAGGGCACGGAGATCGCCGGCCACCTGGAGCGCCTCGGCCAGCATCTCGGAACCATTTACTTTTCCCACATCTCCATCGGTGACATCTTCCGCAAGGTCGAAGAGCTGACAGGCGCCCCCTTCAAGTTCCTCATGGGAATGGGACCACGCCGCCTCGAGCCCTGCGGCCCCGTAACCTATTGCGGGCGCCAAATCCCGGCGGAGATGGGCGAGTTTGCTTTCCACATCGAGCAGATGCAACGCATGAAAAAGAAACAGGACCTCAGCCCCGACGCCCAAGAAAAACTCAAAAAGTGGCTCGAATTCGAGGAAAAAATCGGCCTGGACAAGCACGACCCCGGCGCCCTCGAGGCGCTGCGCAAGTTCCTCGACAAGTACCGCTCCCGCACCCCCGAGCTCATCTCCGTCTACACGCGCTGGTAGAACCCGACCCCCTGTTCTGCACCACCACCACCACCCGCGCCGCTGACCTGGGACCGGCAAAGGGACGCGGCCCCATCGAATCAGTACTCAGGCTCTTCCTCTTCCTCTTCGGGGATCTCTCCCAAGAGCGCGATGAACGCCCCGCGCAGCGCGTTCTGCACCGAGTTCAGGAAGTTCACTTTGCGCAGTTGCAGCAATCGGTCCACCGTCGCCTGTTCGAAGGGGAGCTTGGCCAAGGTCTGCACTGCCATCATGCACAACGCCCCGTCCTTCTCATCGAGCAGCGCCAACAGCACTGGCCGAATGCGCGCCACAGCACCGCCCATTTGCAGCAGGAGCAGCAGTGCAGCCTCCCGAACTTTCAGGGGGTGCTCGGCGCCAAGGGCACCCACCAAGAGGTCGATCCAGGGCTCTGGCTGTGGGCGCACCAGAACCATGAGAATCTCCAAATACTTCGCCGGATACTTGATGAGCTGCCGCACCAAAATGGGTGGCACATCATCGCCATGAGCGGCAAGAGCCTGGAGAATGGCCTGCTGGACTGCGTCTTCACGCAGCGGCATCCGCTCGGCCAACGCCGGCACACAGTGTTCCGGCGCCTGACGCAGCCGCGCCAAGGTCTCCACCGCCGCCAGCACGACATCTTCTTCACTGTCTTTCAGAGATAGGGCCAGCAAGTACACCAACTCGCCGGCATGCTTCCCCATCAGGCCACACAAAACCACGGCGTTGCGCCGCACCCAAACCCGCCCATCGCTGAGCGCCGCCCGCAAACGCTCGACACCCAGCGTCTTGGTGTGCTTCTTGAGCACGCCCGCATCGAGGTAAGCCGTGTCGAAATCGGGAATGGGCCACGGCTCCGCCTCTACGGGCTTGCCCCGCTCCCGCCGTGGTGGTGGTTCCACGTCCGCCGTTGGCGGCTTGCGGGCCTCATAGTAGCGCTTCACCACCAACTGCGCTGCTTCGTCGTCCTGTCCCCATTGCGTCAGGAGGCGCACGGCGCGCAAACGGGCGATCTCCGAGCTGTGGCGCGCCCGTGCTATCTCTACCAACGGCGGCAAGAAGAGATCCCGCCGACGCTCTACCAGAGGGTCCAACGCCACGTTCACATCGACCCCTGGACGCTCCAGAGCCGCCAACACATGCGGCGCCGCCGCATCGCCATACGCCTCGATCGCCTCGAGATAGATCGCCCTGGTGTCGGGATCGGCATCGTGCATGGCAGCCAGAAGCCGCGGCACCACCACCTGGGGATACTGCTTGAGCAGCCCCAGAGACCGCCCGGCTTCACGCCGCACTTCCACCGCCACATCGCGCAACATGATGGCAAGCGCCTCCACATGGGCCGGCGCCAATGGACCCTTGTAAGCCGCCAGCGCCGCTGCGTTGGCGCGACCTATCAGGCGACCATCGTGAAAAGACATCACCACGCGATCCACATCCACCGCATCCCGCGCCGCCTCCAACACTTCACGCGACAACAGGCATTGGTTGAAATCCGCGATGCCCATGGGGGGCAGCTCGTAAGGCGCGCTTTGCTGGCGCGCTTGCACCGCCCGCATCAAACGCTGCACGATGCGGCGAAACTCCTCCACGTGGTCCTGCGCGGCGATCTGCAAAGGCGCCATGTCCACCCAGAGCCCTTGCGCCATCAGTCGCTCCAAGGCCAGGCCCGCGTTGACCCGCACCATGACCGACTCGTCGCGCAACGCACGCAAGGCGATAGGCAACGCCGCCTCGCCAAGACGCGCAAAGAGTGCCAACGCCGTTGACTCGGCCCGCGCCGATGGCATCCGCAAGGTCTCAATCAAGACATCATCCGCCACGCCGATCAAGTTCCTGAAGGCTTGGGTCAGCAACTCGCTTATCTCGTCATCGGCTTTCTCGAAGACCGACACCACCCGCGGTAGCAACGAGGCGGCCTCCGCCCCCAACGCTACCAGCGCTTGTGCCGCCGCGCGCCGCACCTCCCCATCGCCGTCGAGGAGCAAGATGCCAAGGCGCGCCGAAGCGTGGCCCAGATGGGACAGCCCGGCCGTCGCGTTGGCCCGGACCATGGGGCGCCCATCATCCAGAAGCTCCTCGAGCAGCTCGACACTCAGCCCGGCGGCGTCGAGCTCCTCCGCCGTCAAGCGCCGGCTATCGAAATCTGCTGTCGGCAGAACCTTGATCGCCTCGTTGGGACGACGGCGCCGCGTCAAAATCGCGCGATACAGCACTTCTGCGGCCCGCTTGATCTCGTCCAGGTGCGAGAAAGTCAAGGGGCGAATCAAGGCGATCTCTACCTCGACCCCGCTCCGCACCAGACGGTGCAAGCCCTGCAACGCGTTCATCCGCACCTGGTTCGAGTCATTCTTGAGGGCTGCACTCAGCAGAGGCAGCGCCTCTTCCCCCATGGCATCAAAGAGGGGCATCAGGCTCTGCTCGGCCTGCGCCACAGGAATCCGCATCGCCTCGATCAGCGCCGCGTCCGCCACCCCTACCCACGACCGCAACGCCTCCCGCAGATGCTGGGCCACCGTCACTGACGCCCCCTGAAGCGCCGAGACGATCCCCGCCGCCATGGACTGCGCCGCCGGACCCAGCAACTGTACGGCGTGCGCCGCTGCACTGCGCACGCCATCGTCGCTGTCCCGCAACAACAACGACAAGTGCGGGCTCACCTCACCCAAGACCCCCAACGAACGCGCCGCATTGGCCCGCACCACCGCCCGACCGTCACTGAGCAAGGGCTGAATCACGGCCAGATCCAACGCGGCCTTCATGGCCTCCAGCGCCTCCACCTCCAACACTTCTTGCCCAAAAGCCTCGCTGGGCAGCGGACGCGCCTCCAGAAGCTGCGGCTTACGCGACGAGCGCGCCCAAGCAGCCTCGCGGATCTCCACCGCCCGCTGACGCACGTTGTTGGCCGTGTCCTCCAGCGCTGGATCCAAGCCCCCGACATCGATGGGGTGACCCTGCTCCCACAGGCGACCAATCCCCTCGATGGCGTTGAGGCGGATCATCAACGACTCGTGCCGCAAGGCCTCGTATAGGATCGGCAAACCCACGGCCCCCAATAACTCGAAAACCTGTAAGACCGTCTGCCGCGCGATGGTGCTCGGTACCCGCAAGGCTTCGATGAGCAACCCATCCTCCTTGCCCGCCAGCTCTGCCAGTCCCCGCAATATCGGCGCCGTCACCGCATCGCTCTGCTCGTGCAGCACCGGGACCGCCCGCAGCAACAACGCCGGGTGGCCCGCCTGGGCCAAGCGCGCCAACGCCCATGCCGCGGCCTCACGCACCGCCGCTTCACCGTCTTTGAGCGCCAACACCAACTGGTGCGTCGGCCAGCCGATGACACCCAAGCCTCGGGCCGCGTTCGCCCGCACGTTCATGCGCCCATCGCTCAACAGCGCCGCCAGATGATGACCATTCAGGTTCGCCTGATACTGCTCGATCTCATTGACCTCCAGCATGAACTCCGCAAAGCCCGCAATGGGCAACGGCTTGGGCGCATGCTTGTCCATCTCCAGCTTGGCATCCACCACCCGCAACAACCCGGCCGCGGCCTCCCGAACCTCGGCAACGCCGTCTGCCAACGCCGCCTCCAAATGCCGCAGATCGACCTCCAGACCCTGCTCAGCGAAGACACAAAGCAAGCGCAAGGCGTTGGCACGAATCAAGGGCGAGAGGTCGACCACCCCCTGGTTCAACAGAGGAACCACCCCCGGGCCCATGGCAGTGAAGAGGCCATGGAGAGGCATGACCGTCGCCGCCTCATCGCGCAACAACTCCAACAAATCCTCGCCGCGATGCTCCAAAAGCTGCGCACAGGCCTCGGCCAGCGTCCCCTGAGCTTCTGCATCTTGCTGCGGAAATCGGCGCGCCGCCTCCAACAGCAGCCCCGGCGCCTGAACACCCACGATGGCAAGAGTCTGCGCCGCAGCTAGCCGCACCGCGCTGTCCACATCAGAGAGGGCCTCCACCAGGCCGGGTAGCGCCTGAGCCTTGAGCCCAAGCAAGCGCAAGCCGTTGATCCGAGCGGCTGGCGCCGCGCCATGTAGCAATGCCTCCACCCCTGCGTCATCGATCTGCGTGGAAAACACCTCCAACTGCTCCGGACCCTGCAAAGACAGCGCAAGATCCGCCAGATCCGCCACAGGGCCCGCCTTCGCCGCAGCGCCATCGCCGCGTCCTTTCGTGCTTTCCTGAGAACCTTTCTTCTCTTTCATCACGTCCCCGCTCTGTGTACGCTGCACCCGCCGGCTACCGATTATCCGCTTGCGCACCTTCGGTGCCCACTATCATGCCCAATTTGTTGCCACTGGCCAAGGGCGCACGCGCGCGCACCCCAACCCACCGCCTGAACCGATCCACGCGCGCCAGCACCGGAAAATCCAAGCCTAGTCATCCTCCGGATCCACCACCACGTCCGCATGCAAACGCCGATACACGGCGATGCTCGCCTGCGCTTGCCCCAGAGCCGTCTCGAAAGCAAAACGCTCCTCCACGTCCTCCGAGGGCAACACCGCCAGGTGATCCTTGGCGTCGCGCAACATGGCCCGCGCCCGCGCCAAATCGATCTCCGCCTCACTCTCAGCCGTCTCCACCAAGACCGAGACGTGATCGTCGAAAACCTCCACGAAACCCGTACTCACCGCCACGAAGTGCGCGCCCGAACCATCTTTGACCACCACCGTCCCCGCCTCCAGCGTCGACAGCAGCGGCAAGTGACCCGGCAGGATCTCCATCTCACCCTGCGTCCCCGGCAAAACCACGCTGCGCGCGCTCTGGTGCATGACCACGTGATCCGGCGTGATGATCTCGATGGTCAAAAAGAAGTCGCCCACCGCTCAGACCTCCTTGCACAACAGACCCGCTTTGTGCACGGCGTCCTCGATGGTCCCCACCATGTGAAAAGCAGCCTCGGGCAACGCGTCATGCTCACCTGCCACCAATGCCTTGAATGAA
>Ga0334884_1004107_pt1 | contig 15478 bp, 11 predicted proteins | sample GraSluR1_MG_7_FD_207215 | JGI IMG/M metagenome (GOLD analysis project Ga0334884, IMG submission 207215) | Sludge microbial communities from methane-producing bioreactor in Wageningen University, Netherlands - Granular Sludge_12_05 R1 | ecosystem: Engineered > Bioreactor > Anaerobic >...
TCGACAGGTCGGCACGAGGCGGTGAAGCGGCCGCGCTCTTGCGCGTGGTCGCGGGTCCTGACAAGGGAATCGAGGTTCCGCTGCTCATCGGGATGAGTGTGATCGGAAGAAGCGAAGGCTGCGATGTTCACCTGACCGACCGACGTGTCTCGAAGCGGCACGCCCGGGTATTGGTGGGCGTGGACAAGATCGAGATCATCGATCTCAATTCCTCCAACGGGGTCCTGATAGCAGGAGCACGGGAAGCGCGCGCGACCCTTGGAGAGGACGACGTTGTCACCATCGGTGACTCCGAGTTCGTCGTGAGACCGCTGCGTGCCAGGCCGGACTGGTCGACCAGTGATGTGGCCTTTGTGCGTTCCCCACGCGTGCTGTCTCGTCCCGCAGATGTTGCCCTGGAGTTGGCTGACCCGCCGGGTCCGCTGGAATCGCGGCGGTTTCCGTGGCTGGCGATGCTGGCACCGCTGGTGATGGGCGCGGTGCTGTTCGCTTTCACCCGGAGCATGATGAGCGTCGTCTTTGTAGCGCTGAGCCCGCTGTTGATGGTGGGGACCTGGGCGACCAGCCGGATCGAGGGTAAGGCGCGCCAGAAGCAGGCCCTTGCCGACTTCGAGAAGACGCTGGCAGGTGAAGCCGAACGAGTCGCCGCGTTGCAGGCCCGCGAGCGTGCCCAGCTGTTCGCGCTCTACCCTTCGGTTGCCGATTGCGTGGCTGCGGTCAACGCGCGGACCGATCTGATCTGGAGCCGCCGCCCGGAGAACCCCGAGTTCCTGCAGTTCCGGCTGGGGGTGGGCACGGTGACGTCGCATCTGGATGCGCAGTACCGCTCCGGCCAGGGACTACCTGAACTGCTCGCGAGGGTGGAGGCGCTGGCCCATGCCAGCCGATGGTTGGTCGATGCGCCGGTGGTGGTGGATCTGCGGTCGGTCGGTTCGGTGGGGATCTGCGGCCATCGCAAACTCGCCGATGGGCTCGCGCGCGCTGTCGTCGTGCAGCTGGCCAGTCTGCATTCGCCGGCGGAGACCGTCATCTGCTGTCTGACCTCGGCAACTCGGAGATCGTCGTGGCAGTGGCTCGAGTGGCTGCCGCACACGAATTCGCCGCATTCGCCCCTCAGCGCGCACCTAGCAGCCGATTCGGCAGCAGGCCGAATGGTGACCGACCAACTGGATGAGCTGGTGGCGACTCGCAGGGCAGATCTCAAAGGGTCCGCGCTGGTGAGAGGACCTCTTTCGGAGCGCGAGCAGGTGCCAGCTCCGATCACACCCAGCGTGGTCGTCGTGGTCGACGAGCCACAGGTCGATCTGGCCCGGTTGACCCGGCTCGCCGAGCAAGGCCCGGACGCAGGGGTCCATTTCGTCTGGGTCGGTGATCACAAGGACGATCTGCCAGCAGCTTGTCGTACGTTCCTCGATGTCGGCTCGGGTGCCGAACCGAACGTGGGCCAGGTACGGACGGGTGAAACTGTGCATCAGCTGGGCTGCGAGTCGGTCGATCAGGCGACCGCCGAAGCGATCGCGCGACGCTTCGCCCCGTTGATCGACGCAGGTGCACCGGTCCAAGATGAATCCGATCTTCCGCGTTCAGTATCGGTGATCTCGTTGCTCGGCCAGGCCGAGGCGGACCACCCGGAGCTTGTGATCGAACGCTGGCGAGAGAATGGATCGCTCGTGCCTCGAGACGGCCGGGCGCCGCAGCCGGTCGATCATCCAGTGGAATTGCGTGCCATCGCGGGGCACGGCGGGCTTGAACCGCTGGTCATCGACATGCGCCGCGACGGACCTCATGCGTTGGTGGGTGGTACGACGGGTGCCGGGAAGAGCGAGTTCTTGCAGGCCTGGGTCTTGGGTCTGGCGCACGCGCTCAGCCCCGACAGGGTGAACTTCCTTTTCGTCGACTACAAAGGTGGCACGGCCTTCGCCAAGTGCGTCGAATTGCCGCACTGCGTCGGTTTGGTCACCGACCTCAACCCCTACCTGGTTCGGCGCGTGCTGACCAGCCTGCGTGCCGAACTCAAGCGCCGCGAGCACATCCTCAATAGTCGCGGTAAGAAGGACCTGATCGACTTCGAGCTGAGTGGTGATCCCGAGTGCCCACCCAGCCTGATCATCGTGGTGGATGAATTCGCTGCGCTGGCCGGTGAGATTCCCGAGTTCGTGGATGGCATGGTCGACATTGCTCAGCGGGGACGGTCGCTCGGATTGCATCTGATCTTGGCGACGCAGCGTCCGGCCGGGGTAATCAAGGAGAACCTGCGGGCCAACACCAACCTGCGTATCGCGTTGCGGATGGCAGACGAGCAGGACTCGACAGACGTGCTGGGATCCCCGATGGCGGCCTCGTTCTCGTCGTCGGTGCCCGGGCGTGGAGCCGTGAAGGCCGGGCCGGGCCGGATCATCACGTTTCAGTCGGCCTACCCCGGGGCGCGGACCCCCGCGTCCCCGCCCACCCCGCCGATTGAGGTCACCGAACTGCGCTTCGGATCGGGTAGACGGTGGGCCGTGCCACAGTCGGCCGTGCACAACGACGACATCCCGAGAGATATCGACCGCCTGGTCGCGACCTTGAGCCGGGCAGCAGAGATCGCGCGGGTCCCGAAGCCACGCCGGCCTTGGCTGTCCGAGTTGCAGTCCTGCTACAACCTGATGCGGCTCGGACAGCGCCGCGATACGGAGATTGTGCTGGGCGTGCTGGATGACCCGGAGCGGCAGGCCCAAGATGTCGAGTACTTCCGGCCCGACGACGCGGGGAACATCCTCTATGTCGGTGCGGGCGGGTCGGGAAAGACAACTGCCCTTCGGTCGCTCGCGATCGCGGCGTCCATCACCCCGCGTAGCGGCCCGGTGCATGTCTATGGACTCGATTTCGCTGGCGGCGGGTTGTCGTTCCTTGAGCCGTTGCCGAACGTGGGGTCGATCGTGACCGGCGATGACCGCGAGCGTGTCGAGCGACTGATCCGTTATGCAACAGCGGTGGTAGAGGAACGGTCGGTGCGGTACTCCGCGGCGCGGGCGTCCACGCTCACGGAGTACCGCAGGCTGGCTGGGCGCCCGAATGAGCCGCGGCTGCTATTGCTCATGGATGGCTTCGGAGCTTTCCGTGAGCAGTACGAGATGGCTGTCGGAGGGTTGTTCACCGCGTTCACGAGGCTGCTGGTGGACGGTCGCGCAGTCGGGGTGCACGTAGCGATGACAGCCGACCGTCCCAGCGGGGTCCCGACGTCGATTGCCGCCGCCTTTCCGCAGCGGGTGGTGCTGCGTCAGTCGGACGAGGAGGCATACAGCATGCTTGCGGTGCCCAAAGACGTACTGAGCCCGCTGAGCCCGCCAGGACGTGCGATGCAGGTCGAGCGCCCGCAAGAACTGCAGCTGGCAATCCTGGGTGACGACGTTGCGACCGCGGAACAGGCGCGGATGGTCGAGGAGATGGCCAAAGCCTTCGAACAACACCACACCTCGCGGCCCGCGCCGATCCGCTCGCTGCCCGCGATGATTACGGCAGCGCAGCTGCCGAAGGCCGTGGCCGGGCTGCCGGTGCTCGGGATCGCCGACCGCGATCTGATGCCGACCGGTTTCGATCCGCATTCGATGATCCTCGTGACTGGACCGAGTGGATCGGGAAAGACGTCGGCCATGCAGTGGCTCGCGCACTCGATCACGGCGAGCGGCCAGCCGATAGAGCTCTACCACTGCGGCGTCGTGCGGAGTCCGCTGGCGACACTGCCCTTGTGGAAGCGAAGCTTCGCCGGCGAGGACGCCCTGGTCGCGAGCATTCCCGAACTGAAGACTTTGGCTACTCGTATGGCCGATTCGGGGCGGACCCTCGGACTGTTCATTGATGCTCTTCCCGATGTGATCGGGACCAGTGCGGAATATCCGCTGACCGAACTGCTGCAGCTGCTGCGGAAGAACGGGCATCTGGTGGTGGCCGACGGTGAGATGGCTGGCTGGCAAGGGCATTGGCCACTGTTGAACGAGGTGCGCAATCAGCGTTGTGGCTTGCTGCTGCAGCCGGAGCAGATGGATGGCGACAGCATCCTGCGCACGAGCTTGCCGAAATGCCGGCGAAGTGAGTTCCCGGTTGGACGCGGCTTCTGGGTGAAAGGAGGAACTGCTTCCAAGGTTCAGCTTCCCCTGCTGGACTGACGGGTAGAAGTACCCGGTAGGTGGGCATATCGACCCATGGACGGCGATGCCCGAGATTGGTTGGATGGCAAACGTCATGAATATGGCCGTACGGAATCGTCCATCGGCCGGCGCTATTAAGGAGTAGGAATGTCTAGTTTTGTCGGAATGGAAATTGCTGCCGTTCGTCAGCTTGCCATGCAGCTGGGCGCTAAGGCAGATGAAATCGACCAGCTGGCGGCGCAGTTGACGCAGCAATTGGCTGGCACCCAGTGGGTGGGTTCGGATGCCACGCGATTCCGCGATGATTGGCAGTCGGTGCACGTGCCCGCCCTTCGCAACGTTTCCGGGGCCTTGCGCACGGCCCGTGATGCGGCGACCCGAAATGCGGACGAGCAGGACCAGGCCTCGTCGTAGGCGTGCTCTTCGCGCTGGTGCGTGGGTGATGCCGAGCAAGGTCATCGGCACCACCCACGCCCATTCTTCGTTCATGGTGAGAAAGGCGGCCAGGTCACAAAGAACACCCAGAATGCTGAGGTTCATGGCTAGGGTCGGGCAAGGGAGAGTGCGGGACACACGGTGGCTCGTCTCGTGTGACGGATCCCAACGTTCAGGCAAGTTGAACACGATCTACTGTGTGGATCAGGATTTTTCTCGATGCAAGTCCAGATTATGGACGGCCGCGCCGGGCTGGGGGTGACAGATCTGTCTACCGGCGTGGTCGACTTCGAGCCGGTGTGGAAGGTGATCGAACAACTGGGGAATGGTTGCCCGCGAGAATCTGAAAGCAGTGATGCTCGTTCGCCGTTGAGAGGAGTGGGTGATGAGTGTTGATGGTGTTCGGTTGCTTGGTAGTCAGTATCGTCTTTCTGCGCAGATTGGGCGTGGGGGGATGGGGGAGGTCTGGCGTGGTGTTGATGCGCAGGGTCGTCCTCGGGCGTTCAAGTTGTTGTTGCCTCATTATGCGCAGGATGCGGAGGTGGTTCGGCGGTTTTTGGCTGAGCGGCAGGTGTTGACCAGTGTGCGTGATCCGAATGTGGTGGGTGTGCATGATTTGGTGATTGAGGGGTCGACGCTGGGTATTGTGATGGATCTGGTGGAGGGCCAGGATCTGCGTCATTATTTGCGGGAGCGGGGGACGTTGCCGTCGGGGGTGGCGTGTCGGATTGGTGCTCAGGTGGCGTCGGGTTTGGCGGCGATTCATGCGGTGCGGATTGTGCATCGGGATGTGAAGCCGGAGAACATTTTGTTGGATTTGCGGGCTGATCCTCCGCAGGCTCGGTTGACGGATTTTGGTGTGGCGAAGGTGTTGGAGGAGACGTCGGTTCCGACTCCGACGGCGGTGGCTGGTACGCCGTGTTATATGGCTCCTGAGGTGATTAATGGGCAGATCCCGTCGACGCGGTCTGATCTGTATTCGCTCGGGATTGTGTTGTATGAGATGTTGTGTGGTGTTGCGCCGTTTGTGGGGTTGGCGAATGGGCCGATGATGCAGGCTCATTTGACGATGGATCCGGGGCGTCCTGGTGGGATTGATGATCGTGTGTGGTCGTTGATTTCGCAGTTGGTGAGTAAGGTTGCGGGTCAGCGTCCGCCTGATGCGGGGTTGGTGGCTGCTCAGTTGTGGAGTTTGGCGGAGTTGACGGGTGGGGTTCCGGCGTTGCCGAAGTTGGCGAGTCCGCCGCCGCCTGTTCGGGCTGTTACGCCGGCTGTTGTGGTTGCGGAGACCCAACTCGCCCCACCGACCGCCCCGCCTCCTCCTCCTCCGGGCATACAGGGCTGGACGCCGAACCAGAGCATTCATCCGGGGATGTCGACTCTTCCCACCATTCAAGGTCAACCTGGCGCCGGTTGGGTCACGAATAATCCAGCGGGCAGCGGCTTCGCCACCGGTGGTTCGTATCTGACCCCCGGATTTCAGTTCACTCCCGGCATGCAGATGACGCCGATGCCCGTCGCGTATGTTGCAGTTCCCGGGAAGAACCGGACACCCATAGCTGTGGGCGTCATCGTCGGTCTGTTGATTCTGCTCGCGGGAATGGTCAGCTATCTGGTACTCGGCGGGTACCTGCCCAGCAACGACGACAAGTCCAACGCCGCCGGGCCGGTGGCGGCCACCCCAGTTTCTTCTGCCGACAGCCCGCCCGCGTCAACTCCCAGTTCGGCCGCACCCACCTCAAGCACTCCGAGCGCCTCCTCATCTGCTGATAAGGAGGCTGCTGCGCTGGCGGAACTCAATCGGAGAATCGCTTCCGACGGCGCCAGGGTTCCTCTCAACGGCCAGTGGGTTGCGATGCTCGGCGGAAAGTGGGTAGGCATCACCGATCCGCTCCAGACCACGTCGAGCGGTAGTCACACCTTCATGGCTGCGGACATCCTTGCCGAGCATGAGGCGATCAGGTCGCGAGTGTCCGGTGTCGAGATCGTGCTGCTCGATAGTCGGACCTTCGGAAACCGGATCTCCCATGACGGCGCACCGCTGTACGTCACCATCGGACTCGGCGCCTTCGGCGACCGCGACTCGGTGCTGGCCTGGTGCGCTGCCCAATTTCCGGAGTACAGCGGCAAAGATCTCGAGAACCGTTGCACCCCATCAAGGCTCGCCACCTGAGCCGTTGAGAGGAGTGGGTGATGAGTGTTGATGGTGTTCGGTTGCTTGGTAGTCAGTATCGTCTTTCTGCGCAGATTGGGCGTGGGGGGATGGGGGAGGTCTGGCGTGGTGTTGATGCGCAGGGTCGTCCTCGGGCGTTCAAGTTGTTGTTGCCTCATTATGCGCAGGATGCGGAGGTGGTTCGGCGGTTTTTGGCTGAGCGGCAGGTGTTGACCAGTGTGCGTGATCCGAATGTGGTGGGTGTGCATGATTTGGTGATTGAGGGGTCGACGCTGGGTATTGTGATGGATCTGGTGGAGGGCCAGGATCTGCGTCATTATTTGCGGGAGCGGGGGACGTTGCCGTCGGGGGTGGCGTGTCGGATTGGTGCTCAGGTGGCGTCGGGTTTGGCGGCGATTCATGCGGTGCGGATTGTGCATCGGGATGTGAAGCCGGAGAACATTTTGTTGGATTTGCGGGCTGATCCTCCGCAGGCTCGGTTGACGGATTTTGGTGTGGCGAAGGTGTTGGAGGAGACGTCGGTTCCGACTCCGACGGCGGTGGCTGGTACGCCGTGTTATATGGCTCCTGAGGTGATTAATGGGCAGATCCCGTCGACGCGGTCTGATCTGTATTCGCTCGGGATTGTGTTGTATGAGATGTTGTGTGGTGTTGCGCCGTTTGTGGGGTTGGCGAATGGGCCGATGATGCAGGCTCATTTGACGATGGATCCGGGGCGTCCTGGTGGGATTGATGATCGTGTGTGGTCGTTGATTTCGCAGTTGGTGAGTAAGGTTGCGGGTCAGCGTCCGCCTGATGCGGGGTTGGTGGCTGCTCAGTTGTGGAGTTTGGCGGAGTTGACGGGTGGGGTTCCGGCGTTGCCGAAGTTGGCGAGTCCGCCGCCGCCTGTTCGGGCTGTTACGCCGGCTGTTGTGGTTGCGGAGACCCAACTCGCCCCACCGACCGCCCCGCCTCCTCCTCCTCCGGGCATACAGGGCTGGACGCCGAACCAGAGCATTCATCCGGGGATGTCGACTCTTCCCACCATTCAAGGTCAACCTGGCGCCGGTTGGGTCACGAATAATCCAGCGGGCAGCGGCTTCGCCACCGGTGGTTCGTATCTGACCCCCGGATTTCAGTTCACTCCCGGCATGCAGATGACGCCGATGCCCGTCGCATATGTGGCCCCGCCGCCGAAGAACCGGACGCCTGCCCTGGTCGGCGCGATCATCGGACTACTGGTCGTCCTCGCTGGAGTGGTGGGCTATCTGGTCTTGGGTGGCAGCACAGCGACCGACCACGGTTCGGCTGTCGGCAAGACAGAAGCGGCAGCTTCGCCTGCTACCCAGGAATCGCAGCCGCCGACCCAGGCCGCTGCGCCCAAGTGGCCTCCGGACGATGCCACACTGTGCCCGGGAACGGGGGCAGTCGCCGTCAACTCGGTGACCAGTTGCCAGTTTGCCGACAATGTGGCCGACGCGTTCTCGCGTGCAGGAGTCGGCACGATACAGGCCTACAGCCCCGTCACTCACCAGTACTACACAATGGACTGCTCGGCGGTGGAAGCAAGCATCATCACGTGTACCGGTGGAAACAACGCGCAGGTGTGGCTGCGCCGCTGAACTCGCTAGGAGGCCAGCGCCGCCGTCATCTCGTTGACGATGTCGACGCCTGCATCGAATGATGACGCGTGCACGACGAACGCGACAGGGACGCGGCTTCCGTTTTGATCGGGATACCAGCCGAACTGGCGGACCAGGTAGCCGCCCCCGGCATATGGGCCCCACCCGCCTTTGAACACGGCGCCCGGCAGTTCACCCAGACCCCAGTGTTGTGCGCTGGTCACGTTCGACATCTCAGCGATCACCCGGCCTGATCCCGCCAGACACGGCAACCGGGTGAGGAAACCGACCTGGGCAGCCGCCGACCACTGTGTCTGCCCGTAGATGCTGAATGGCGGATAGTTCGCCGTCGTCGGCACGGTGGTCGCTTCGTCGCCTGCGTCGCGCAGGACGTCGGTGACGGCCTGCGCTCGATCCACATCGTCAGCGCCGAGCGCCTGCCAGAGAGTATCAGCGGCGTCGTTGTCCGACCAGCGAAGTGCCGCGCTGATCGAGGGAGTCAAGGCGTCTCCCTGCCCGGACTGGATGACAGCCAGCGACAACGGCACTTTCGATGTCGACCAGGCCGGTTGCTCTGTCAGGTCGCCAGCCGTCATGACGCCGGCATCGGGCCGGTACCACGAGGCCGAAAACTCCGCTCCGTGACTGATGGAGATCTGGCGCAGGGCGGCCGTCAACATCTCATTCGTTGGTGCCGCTAGTGTGCTGGCGGCACAGTCGGTGGCGATCACCGCGGATCCATCCCCGCCCGACGAATTCTGGCCGGACTCCGTCGGAGTGGTGGGTGGCGGCGCGATCGATACGCTGGGTGCCTTGGGCGGAGAAATTGCATCGTCAGGCAGAGGTGCCTGCGATGAGAGCAAGGCAGCCATCGCTAACCCGCCGACTATGGCGATGGTGGCCAGACTCGTTGCCGCTGCGAGTGCGATGGCGTGGCGCCGCCGAGACATCTTAGGTTGTCGAGGGTTGCCGGATGAGTTTGATCGCGGTCAGGACCAGGGTGATCGTCCCAATGCCGGCCAGCGCTGCAGCGGCGGTGAGCCACGACTTCACCGTGTGCTCCCACAGCCAATCCGGGGGCACCGTCGGATTCAGCGACCTCAGATCGATGGTGGACGCGGCTTGGGCGAAACCCCAGCGGCTGGGGAACAGCGCCGCAACCACCTCCAGGGCGCCGCGATCGGTGACAGTGATCAAGCCACCACAAAATACCAACTGCGCCATGATCGTGATGACCAACGCCGGCATCGTCTGCTCGCCCGTGCCGACCAGGGCCGACAGCAGCAACCCGAGTAGGGCAGATACAAACGAGGTGCCGAAGGCGGCCAGCCACAATTCGAAGGTGGGATCAGCTGCCCAGACCGAGGAGTCCGGGCCTGGTTTGCCTAGTCGCACCACACTGATCAGGATCGCGCTCTGCAGTAGCGTCATCGCGAACAGGACGCATACCTTCGCCGACAGATAGACCACCGGGGACAGGCCGACCGTCCGCTCTCTCAAGAAGATCGGACGCTCGGAGATCAGCTCACGGATGCTCGCCGACATACCCATGAATGCCGCGCCGACCGTGATGATCACCAGCAGCTGAGAGGGCTCGCCGAGGCTGTCGGGCGGCGGCTTGCCGAAGCCGGTTTCCCCGGGGATCACCAGAGTCATTGCGGCAATGATCACCGGCAAGAGTACGGCCGACAACGCGTAGGAACGGTCCGAAGCGATAATGCGCAGCTGACGTCGGATCAACGTGCTCCACTGGCGCGAGACGCGTTGCCGTGGCGGGCTGACATCGACCGGGTGGGGAGTGGCGTCCGGCGGCGGCAGTTGGACCGCGTGGGTTTGCGCCCAGTGCATCGCGTAGCCCTGCGGGTCGGTGGCCAGGGCGCTGAACACCGATGCGTAGCGATCGAATCCGAAGTAGCCGAGAAGTTCGGAGGGCGACCCGTAGTAGGCGACCATTCCGCCCGGGGCGAGGACGAGTACCTGATCGCAGATGTCCAAGTTGTCGGTGCTGTGCGTGACGACCAGCACCGTGCGCCCACCGTCGGCCTGCTCACGCAACAACCTCATGACGTCCAGGTCGAGACCCGGATCCAGCCCGGAGGTCGGCTCGTCGAGTAGCAGCAGTGGTGGTTGGGTGAGCAGTTCCATCGCGACGGACGTGCGCTTGCGCTGGCCACCGGACAGCCGAGAGATCTGGGTGTCCTGATGAGCGTCCAGCTTCAGATCGGTGATGACGCGCGAGACCTCACGCTCGCGGGCCGACTTCGTGTAGTCGCTGGGCAGCCGGAGTTCGGCGGCGTAGCCGAGTGCCCGGCGGACGCTCAGCTGACGGTGGACCACGTCGTCTTGGGGCACGACCCCAATCAGCTGCCGAAGGCTCGCAAAGCTGCGATACAGGTCTTGGCCCTGATAGACGACCTCGCCTTCGGTGGCCGGCTGCGAGCCGGTGATCGCACGCAGCAGCGTCGACTTGCCGGCGCCGGAAGGTCCGATCACCGCCACCAGATTGCCGGAAGGCACCGTGAAACTGATGTTGCTCAGCAGGCTCTTGCCGTCCTTGAGTGTGAAGGACAGGTTGTTGGCGATCAGGGCGCCGCCGAGCGCTTCGTCCGCGCGGACAATCTCGTCGCCGGTCAGCCTGAGCACGGTGCGTCCGATGGTGAGCCGGTCTCGTGGCGTGAGAGTGGCTCCACCCACGATGTCCCGGCCATTGAGCTGGGTGCCGTTGAGGCTGCTGAGGTCGGTGACTCGGTAGCCGCCGGCGGTGGGCGTGAGGCGTGCGTGATAGCGGGAGACCAGCGGATCGTCCAGGACAATAGTGTTGTCCGGCGCGCGACCGATCGCGATGTCGATGCCGAGAGCTGTCTGATCAGCATCGACAAGCACGGCGTGGCCCGGCGCCGGACTGGCTTGGTAGTCCTCGTGGGCGGGTTGCGCCGCGGAGATCCGCTGACCCGTGGGCCGGTTGAGTTGAATGGTCAGCTGGTCGCCGTCGGGGTTGCCCAGCCCGAAGGTGACGTCATCGAGAACCCGGCAGGCTGACACGCGGGTGTCGCGGTGAAAGGTGCCGTTCGCGCTGTCCATGTCCTGGACGACCAGATCACCATCCGCGTCGGCCTGGATGACGAGATGCACTCGCGACGTACGGGGGTCAGTCGGCACGAGATCGCATGTGGGGTCGCGGCCGATGCGCAGTGACTGCCCGGCGAACAGATGGCGAGTAGTACCTCCAAGGGTGACCGCTGCAACGGGCATCAGGCCCACGTTGTTTGGCATGTTTCCGGCTCTCGGCGCTGTGGGGGTTCTAGCAGAGATTCTAAGGTGCCAGGGGCAATCGGCTTTCGTGTATCACCGATGCTGAGACTCGCTCGATCAGCTGACGATTCGGTCTTCATACGGGTTCGTACGGCCGATATCGCTATGCAAGGCGGTTGCGGAGCCGCTCGCAGCGATGTTGCGGGTGAAGCCGGCCTGCACCTGCAAACGCTTGGTTGCGCGTCCTGCGTGATCTCACCGGCCTATTTCCGGGACGACAGAGTCATACATACTCGTACGTCTTATCGCGTCAGCGACCTAGTTGGGCGTTGCTAAGTTGCTCGCGGACCGATCCTCGGAGAATGTGCGACTTCGAGCCGCAGATGTCGACTCATGGGGAGGACTGCCCATCGACGGTGTGGCCGTCACAACGTAGTTTGCTGAACAAATCGAATGGACGACCCCAACCGTCCTGAAGAAAGGCGAAGTCATGGCGAAGAAACACAAGTACCACGATTCCAGGATCGAGATCGATACGGCATTGCCGGTGGATCGGTTACTCGACCTTTCGAAGCAGACCGCTGAGACGCAGCCGGGCGTGCATTTGGCGGATGAGCACACTGACGGATTCAGCGCAGCGGTGAAAAACGCGTTTGGAATCACGAATCTCACTTTTTCGGTGCATGCCACCGGTAACGGCGTGCGCACCAGTGCGTCGACGAGACTGGACGACTACATGACGAGTCAGACCACCGTCTACCTCATCCCGGTCGGGCCCAAGCTGATCGGTGGATACGGAGAATACCGGCGCTTCATGGGTGCGCTGGAACAAGTCGTTCGGGCTGCCGATCCGACAGCACGGTGCACCATCATTGAACGAGAGGACATTGCATCATGACTCCGGAAACACTCCGCGGCATGGAAATTGGCGGCACAGTCGTCGTCCTGATCGGCATCATCTTCTGGTACAGCACGCCGTCGGATGTCGTTGCGGCCCCCATCATGGTCATTCTGGTTGGCGCAGTGCTTGCGGCGATCCCCTGGTGGGTCAAGCGAAATCAGAGCGATCAATCAGCCAATGAACTCGCGCAGAAGGTGCGAGCCGAACGCGAGCGCAATGATAGGCAGAACTGAGATGGGACGCGCACGGACAATCCGATCGGCTCCGGCGCTGGCCGGCCTTCTGCTCGTCATGACGCTGAGCGGTTGCGGCGCTGGCCTGGGAGGCGGCAATACGACCTGCGGAGACTATCTGCAGTTGAGCGCGAGCGATCAGAAGCAAGTGATCCGCAACTTCTTCGAGGAAAAGGGCAACTCGGATCCCTCCGGAGGAGAGGTGCTGCTTTCGCAACAGTCGGCCAAGCTGTACTGCAACACAGTCGGGAGCGAGTCGGATCCGATCAGCAACATCGACGGGTGAATCCGCCATGGCGTGGCTGACAGGGATCTTGGCGCTGGGCGCCATCTTCGCCTGCACCTGGGGCTGGGAAACGCTGCGGGAGAGCGATACGAAGGCCGGGGCAGTTGCCGAGAAGACGAGCAACCTGGTTCACACCGTGTGGGTGAAGGGAGCGGGGCTCGTGTTGCTGCTGATTGGGATTGTGATGCTCGGAGCGCTTTTCACTGGCGAATTCGAGGGCTGGGAACTCATTTCATTCCTGCTGATCGGTTGGGCGGTTTACCTCCTGTTCTTTGAATAGACGACCAAAGAGTCGTCACCCACCCCGAAATATCGCGGGACGATGGCGAAGCGTCATCGTCCCGCGACCCAGTCGGACGATGACGATCGAGTCCGGCAGTTGTGTTGCTCAGTGTTGACCAGAGGAGAGCGAATGCGCGGCCCCGAACAGAGCGGGTGCGGACCCACGGTAGTCATCGTCGACTGCTGCACCCAGGTGCGAGCGAGCTTTCACTGCTGCTTTCCCTCGCTTGTCGTTGTCGGGACATTCGCTACCGTGGAGGAGCTTCTTGATTGTGGGATTCAATGCGATCTGGTGGTCCTCGACATAAGTCACGACGGCGCGGCCGATGGGGCTCTGTCGGGACCGACAGCAATCGAGGCGCTGATTGCCTTGGGCTACCGGGTGTGTGTTTTCAGCGCTGAGCGCAGGGTTCTTATGCTTGCGCGTTGCTTGGCAGCGGGAGCTACCGGGTTGGTGAGCAAGTCCGATTCACTGGTCGCCGGCGAAGAGGCCTTTCTGACGGTTGCCAGGGGTGGCATTGCCATCGCGGCCGCGATGGATGAGGCTTGGGAACTGGTCCGCCGCCGGGGCGCTCCCCCGCGATTGACGATGCGGCAGCTTCAGGTGCTGCACGCTCGGGCCCGCGGTGAATCCTGGCAGGGGTTGGCTGCGCGGCTGGGGATCTCGGCGAAGACCGCGTACGACCGGTTGGAATGCGTACGGGCGAAGTTGACCTGGTTCCTGCAGGACGCTGGGCTTGGACCGGATGCATCACCGGCGGACATCGAGTATGCCCTGGGGCTCGGCCCCGCAAGCTCGGACCTGTTCCTAGCGCAGCCCGGTGACTTCCACCGGCACCGGGCTGCTGGTGTTGTCGCCTGTGCCGAGTTGCCCAGCACTGTTGCTTCCCCAGCAGACGACGGTGCGGTCTTTGCGGACCGCGCAGGTGTGTGACCCGCCCGCGGCAATGCCTACCACGCCGGTGAGGTTCGATACCGGCACTGGAGTGGTGCTGCTGGTGAGGGTGCCGTCTCCCAGTTGGCCCGACTGATTGTCGCCCCAGCAGACGACCGTGCGATCCTTTCTGATCGCGCAGGTGTGGCTGCCGCCGGCAGCGATCGCCTTGACGTCTGTCAGCCCGGCCACTTGGGTAGCGGTGGGGCTCGGACTTGACGTGGTCGTGCCATTGCCCAGTTGCCCGCTGTCGTTGCGGCCCCAGCATTCCACGGTGCGGTCTTTGCCCAGCGCACAGGTGTGCCAGGCTCCAGCGGCGATGGCCGAGACGGCAGGCAGATTAGCGACTGGGGTTGCGGTGGTCCGGTTGGTGGTCGAACCGTCGCCGAGCTGACCATGAAGGTTGTAGCCCCAGCACTTCACGGTGTTGTCTTTGCTGACTGCGCAGGTGTGGCTGCTGCCGGCGGAGATCGCGGTCACATCGGCGACGCCGACGACCTGAGCCGATGCGGCGCTGCCCATGGCGCTGTCGCGAATCTCCGTGCCATTGCCCACCTGCCCGTATTGGTTGTCCCCCCAGCACGACACCGAAGCGTCATCCATCACCATGCAGAAGTGCTCGACGCCGGCGGTGATCTTTACCGCTCCGGTGATGCCTTGCATCGGTATCGCGGTGAGCTGCGTATGGGTTCCGCCGGTGCTGATATCGGAAAGACGCGGCCCCCAGCAGCTGACCGTGCCGTCGGCGCGGACTGCGCAGGTCTCGCTGTTCGCGGACACCGAGACCGCATCGGTAAGCTCCAGAATCGGTCTCGGCGTGGTCTTGCCGTTCTCGTCGTTGTGCCCGAACGTGGGTGGGTCGCCCCAGCAACTGACCGTGCCATCAGACATGAGCACACAGGTGTGGCTGCTCCCAGCGGCCAGCACCGGGGCCCTGGTCAGTAATCGCGGGACGAAGAAGACGCCGGCCAGCGCCACCGCGAGGACGACGAGGCCGAGGCCGATGACGCGCGGCAGCTTCGCCGGCTTTCGCTGCTGTGAGGTGGCAGGCGCGGATGCAGACCACGATGATGGGGTTAGAACCGGTATTGCGTCCGTCGGCCTTCGTGCTGCGATGGCTTGATTCACCACGGGATCGCCGAGGCCGGCGAGCCAGCCCAGCAGCGCCTCGTCCGTGCCGGGGTAGGCCGCCACCAACGGCCTCAAATGTGGGTAATTGGAGACGATTTCTCGCAGATCCTCCAGACTGGCTCG
>Ga0334884_1004110_pt1 | contig 15449 bp, 11 predicted proteins | sample GraSluR1_MG_7_FD_207215 | JGI IMG/M metagenome (GOLD analysis project Ga0334884, IMG submission 207215) | Sludge microbial communities from methane-producing bioreactor in Wageningen University, Netherlands - Granular Sludge_12_05 R1 | ecosystem: Engineered > Bioreactor > Anaerobic >...
ATGTTGCCCTTGAGGATCGCCAGGCCGCCATCGGTGGTGTAGGCATGCTCGACGGAGCGGATACACCCGTTCTCGGCATCCAGATCGAGGGTGTCCCACAGGGCGGTCGCGGAGAACATCTGGGTGGTGCGGACGCCTCCGGGGGCCGCATGGAAGAGCCGTTCGGCCTCCGGCAGTGCTTGACCGCCGCGGACGTCCCAGTCGTCCAAATAGCCCTGGATCGAATCATGGTGGACCGAGTGCACGTCGGGATCGAGCAGCCCGGCGCGGTTGAGCTCGCCGAGGATCGCGGGGATGCCACCGGCGCGGTGCACGTCCTCGATGAAGTAGTTCTTGGTGTTGGGAGCCACCTTGCAGATGCACGGCACGTGGCGGCTGAGGTCGTCGATGTCGTCCTGGGTGAATCCGGCGTTGGCCTCCTGGGCGGCGGCCAGCAGGTGCAGGATCGTGTTGGTCGAGCCGCCCATGGCGATGTCCATCACCATCGCGTTCGAGAACGCCTTCTTGGTGGCGATCGACAGCGGCAGCACCGACTCGTCGTCCTGGTCGTACCAGCGCTTGGAGATCTCGACGATGGTCTTGCCGGCCTGCTCGAACAGTTCGCGGCGGTAGGCATGGGTGGCCAGCGTGGTGCCGTTGCCCGGCAGCGCCAGGCCGAGCGCCTCGGTCAGGCAGTTCATCGAGTTCGCCGTGAACATGCCCGAACACGAACCGCAGGTGGGGCAGGCCTCCTGCTCCATGCGCCACAACTCGGCGTCCGAGACCTTCTGATCGACGGCGTTGATCATCGCATCGATCAGGTCGAGACGTTGCGACTGGGTGCCGTCGTCCATCGTGATCGGACGCCCGGATTCCATCGGGCCACCCGAGACGAAGATCGTCGGGATGTTCAGCCGCAGCGCGGCCAGCAGCATGCCGGGAGTGATCTTGTCGCAGTTGCTGATGCAGACCAGCGCGTCGGCCTTGTGCCCGTTGACCATGTACTCGACCGAGTCGGCGATGATCTCGCGGCTGGGCAGCGAGTAGAGCATGCCGTCGTGGCCCATCGCGATGCCGTCGTCGATGGCGATCGTGCTGAACTCGCGCGCGATGCCGCCGGCCTGCTTGACCGCATCAGCCACGATGGTGCCGACGTCGCGCAGTCCGACATGGCCGGGCACGAACTGGGTGAAGCTGTTCGCGATGGCGATAATCGGCTTGCCGAAGTCTTCGTTTGTGAGTCCGGTGGCGCGCCACAGGGCGCGGGCACCGGCCATATTGCGGCCATCTGTGGTCGTGCGGGATCGCAACTTCGGCATGATTCAACCTTCCTTCGCTCCTACCAAGGCTAGCCGCCGATCCCAGCCGGACCCGTTGAGGACGTCCTTACCTGAAGGAGTCCACAGCACAGCGGCTGCCGAGAGTCGCGCTTGCTGCCGAAGGTTCGGCAGCAGCTACGACTTCCGGCAGCCGCTGGGATGGCCGGCGCGCCCGGGGGAGGGGTCAAACCAGTTGGGCGGTTCGGGTTTGACTCGGGGTCGGGGCCGTCGTGGGCATCGAGTGGATGGCCCGACCGAGGGCAGCCAGCACCGATTCATGCATTGCTTCGGAGACCGACGGGTGCGGGAAGATGATCTCCGCCAGCGATTCAGCGGTGGCTTCCAGGCCGTGCGCGATCGAGAATCCTTCGATCAGTTCGGTCACCTCGGGTCCGACCATGTGCGCACCCAGCAGTTCACCGGATTCGGCATCGAAGATCGTCTTCACGAACCCGATGCCTTCACCCTGAGCCAGTGCCTTGCCATTGGCCGCCAGATCGAAGACTCCCACCTCGATCGGACGACCGAGCGCGCGGGCCTGTTGCTCGGTGCGGCCGATGCTGGCGATCTGTGGACGGCTGTAGGTGCAGCGCGGCACGAACCACCGATCCAGCTGCCGGACCCCGGGTGCTCCTGCGATATGGTCGACGCAGATCAGCGCCTCATGACTGGCCTTGTGAGCCAGGCACGGACCGCCGGCCACGTCGCCGATCGCATAGAGCCCCACCACGCCCGTGCGGCACCATTCGTCGATGGCGATGAAGCCCCGCTCGAACCCGACACCGAGTTCGGCCAAGCCGAGCCCCTCGGTATTGGGCACGACCCCCGCGGCGACCAGCAAGTGCTCGCTGCGAATGGTCTCGGATGCTCCACCGGCCACCGTGAACGTGGTGCTCACACCGGTGCTGTCCGCCGTCACCGTGCCGACCGTCACCCCCGCCTCGCAGCGGATGCCGCGGGACCGCAGCTGCCTGACCACCGCCGCCGAGACGGCGGCGTCCTCGGCAGGCAGGACCCGGTCCAACGCCTCCAGCACGGTCACCTCGGTACCCAGCGCGCCGTACAGGCTGGCGAACTCGATACCGATCGCGCCGGAGCCGATGATCACCAGCGATTCCGGCAGCTTCTTGGGACTCAACGCGTCGGTGGACGTCCAGATCCGGTCGCCGTCCGGCGTGATCCCCGGCAGTACCCGAGGACGGGCACCGGTCGCCACGATGATGTGGTCGGCCTGCAGTTCGCGAATCGGCTGGCCGTCGGCGGTGACGGTGAGCTCGCCCTTGCCGCTGAGCACAGCCGAGCCCCGAATCACCTCGACCCCGTTGCCGGTCAGCAGGGCCGACACCCCGCTGACCAGCCGGGACACCACCGAGCGGCTGAACTTCACCAGCTGCTGCATGTCGAAACCCACCTCGGCCGGCACATCGAATCCGTACCGGCCGGCATCGGCGATCGCATGCGCGGTGTCGGCCCCGTGCAGCAGCGCCTTGGTCGGGATGCACCCCCAGTTGAGGCACACCCCGCCCAACTCGCCGCGTTCAACGATCGCGGTCCGCAGCCCGTACTGTGCAGCGCGGATCGCCGCGACATAGCCACCCGGCCCGGCTCCGATCACCACCACATCGAATGCGTCGGATGAAACGCTTGTTCGGGTCATGATCTACACCAGCATCTGGGCCGGAGACTCAAGGATCGAGCGCAGTTCCGCGACGAACCTCGCCGCCAGTGCTCCGTCGATCACCCGGTGATCACTGGCCAACGAGACCTCCATGATCGTGTGGACGTCCACCTGATCCTCGTCGTCGACCACCAGGCGCCGAACCCCGGCGCTGACCGCCAGAATCGCTGCCTGCGGCGGATTGATGATGGCGTCGAACGAGGTCACCCCGTACATGCCCAGATTGGAGACCGTGAACGTGCCACCCTGGAACTGCTCGGCGGTCAACGTCTTGGCCTTCGCCCTGGTCACCAGATCGCTGATCTCAGCCGATATCTGCCCGAGTGAACGCTTGTTCACGGCTCGGACGACCGGTGTGATCAGGCCCTCGGGCAGCGAGACGGCGACGCTGACATCGGCATCGGCGAACTGCAGAACGGTCTTGCTCGCCTCGTCGAACTGCACATTGACTTCGGGAATCCGGGTCAACGCCAGCCCCACCGCCTTGACGACCAGATCGTTGACGCTGATCTTGACGCCGGGCACCGTGGCATTGATCTGGGCGCGCAACTCGAGTGCGGCGTCCATCTGGATCTCGGTGTTCACCCTGAAGTGCGGCGAGGTCTGGTAGGACGACTGCAGTCGCTGGGCGATCGTGCGGCGCATCGGCGTTAGTGGCTGTGCGGTCGCCTCATTGACCTGCGCGACCTCGGCCACCGCTGCCTGAACTGCCGGTGCGGGTTGCCCGGCGTCCAGTTTGCGGATCGCCTCTTCCACATCGGCCCGGCAGACGCGCCCATGCGAGCCGGTCGCCCGGCAGTCGTGCAGGTTGATTCCGCGGGCGGCTGCCAGGCGCCTGGCCACCGGGGTTGCCGCGACATCGGCATCATCACGTTGGGAGCGCAGGCGAACCTGCTGGCGCGCGAACTCCGGCTTGGCGGCCAACTGCCCGCCGGCGGCGGTGATCGCCTTCTCGATATCGGAAATGCTGACCCTGCCGGCCGGACCGCTGCCCGACACCTTGCCCAGGTCGATGGCATGCAGCTTCGCGAACGCCGCTGCTCGCGGGGTCGCCCGCACATCGTCGGCCGATGCCCCGGCCAGAGCCTGCGGCACCACGAGCTCGCCGGGCTGCGGAGCCGCAGGTGCCGGCGGCGCCGCGGCGGGCCGCATCGTCGGCGGGGGAGCAGCCGGCGCCGGTGCCGCGGCGACCGCGACCGGGGCCGGCGCATCCGCGGTCTGCTTGGGCAGCCCAAGCCGCGCAGCGATGAACGCGTCGACCTCGGCGTCGGGGATCGCGGGTTCGGCACTGACGGCGATCAGTGCCCCCACCGGATAGGTGTCGCCCGGTTGAGCCAGCTGGCGGCGCAGGAAGCCGTCGAACGGCGCCTCCAGTTCGTTGGCGATCTTGGACGACTCGATCGTGCACAGCGCCTGGCCCTTGGTGAAGCTGGTGCCTTCGGCGACATGCCAGCTGCCGAGCATGCCTTCTTCCATCGTCAGACCCCACTTGGGGATCTCAATGGCTCTGATCTCTGCCATGGCTCAGGCCCCCACGACGGCGCGGACTGCGTCGGCGACCTTGGCCTCGCTCGGCAACCATTCGCGCTCCAGTGCGGGAGAGAAGGGAACCGGGGCGTGCGGTGGAGTGATCAACTGGATCGGCGCCTTGAGCTCGCTGAACAGGTTTGTGGCGATGAGCGCTGCCACGTCATGGCCGAATCCGCAGCGGGCTGTCGATTCGTCCGCGATCACCACGCGTCCGGTCGCAGCCACCGACTCGAGGATGCCCTCTTCGTCGAGCGGGCTGGTGGTGCGGGGGTCGACGACCTCCACGGAGATGCCCTCGGTAGCGAGCTGATCGGCCACCCGGTTGGCTACGTTGACCATATTGGCCAGCGCGACGATGGTCACGTCGTCGCCTTGACGCGTGTAGTTGGCCACGCCCAGTGGAATGGTGTACGGCTCGTCGGGGACCTCGCCCTTGACGTCGTAGAGCGCCTTGTGCTCGCAGAAGATGACGGGATCGTCGTCGCGGATCGAGGTCAGCAGCAGGCCGCGCGCATCATAGGCGTTCGACGGGCAGACCACCTTCACGCCCGCGGTCGCGGTGAAGATGTTGTACGGCGAAGCGGAGTGCTGGGCAGCGGCCCCGATGCCGGCTCCGATGATGCCGCGCATCACCATGGGGGTCTTGGCCTTGCCGCCGAACATGTAGCGGAACTTCGATGCCTGATTCCAGATGAGGTCATAACAGACCCCGAAGAAATCCATGAACATCAGTTCGGCCACCGGCCGCAGCCCCGTCGCGGCGGCTCCCGCCGCCATGCCCATGATCGCCGATTCGGTGATCGGGGTGTCGATGACCCGGGCATCACCGAACTCGGTCCACAGACCCTTGGTGACACCCATGACACCACCGAATGCCTCGATGGTGGGGTCGGGGTTGATGCCGCCCTTGCCGCCGCGCTGGTCCTCACCCATGACGATGACGGTGTCGTCTTCACGCATGGCATCGGCGATCGCTGCGCGGATGGACTCGCGGTAACTCATTGCAGTCATAATGTCTGTCCTTCCCGATCAGTAGGACGCGTAAACGTCGGTGGTTACCTCGGACGCATCGGGCCAGGCGGCGGCTCGAGCGTAGGCGACGGCGGCGTCGACCTCTTCGGCAGCGGCCGCGTCGATCGCGTCGAGTTCAGCGGCATCGATCTGATCGGCCACGTTCTTGCGGAAGATCTTGAGCGGGTCCATGGTGTCCTTGAATTCCTGCAGCTGCTCGGGCGTGCGGTACAGCCCGGCATCGCCTTCGAAATGTCCGTAGAAGCGGACCGAGGTCGCTTCGATGGCCGACGGGCCGCCGCCCGCGCGAGCACGGTCGATAGCCTCCTTGGCGGCTGCCCGGACGGCGAAGTAGTCGGTGCCGTCCACCTTCACTGCGGGCATGCCGAAGGCTGCCGCGCGTCCGGCGATGTCGTGGGAGCCGACGGCGAAGGCGGCCGCGGTGGCCTCACCCATGCCGTTGTTCTCGAAGACGAAGATCGCGGGAAGTTGCAGCACCACGGCCATGTTCATGGCCTCGAACGTGGTCCCTTGGTTGGAGCCGCCGTCGCCGGTGAAGCTGACCCCGACACCATCGGTGCCCAGTGTCTTGGCCGACAGCGCAGCCCCGATGATCAGCGGCGGTCCACCGCCGACGATGCCGTTGGCGCCGAGCATGCCCACCGACAGATCGGCGATGTGCATCGAGCCGCCCTTGCCGCGGCACAGACCTTCCTCCTTGCCGAAGATCTCGCACATCATCGGGCGGATACCGCAGCCCTTGGCAAGGCAGTGTCCGTGTCCGCGATGTGTGGACGCAATGTAGTCGCTGCGACGCAGGTTGTCGCAGACCCCTACCGCGATGGCTTCCTCGCCCGCGTAGAGGTGAATGAATCCGGGAATATCGCCGGTCAGGTTCTCGGTGTGCAGGCGATCCTCGAATGCGCGGATCTCGCTCATCCGCTGGTAGGCGGCAAGCAGATCAGCGCGTGAATAGCCGTCCCGGCTTGCGGCTTCAATGGTTGGTGCACTCATTTGATATCTCCATCGACTCGTGTGAGGCTTCCGCTGGTAGCGGGTCTCTAGAGGCTAGGCGGATCGGATCCCGCGCACCAGAGCAGGTGCCGGACCGTGCCGGGAGATTGCCCACTGGCTAGCGTCGATCCGGGTCTGTAACGAAGTGCAACATCGGGTTAGGCTGGAGGCATCGCCAGCGCGTCAATGGGGTAGCGAAGGTGAGTTGCCGTGAACTCGTATGACATTGCATTCGTACCGTCGGATGAGAGATCGCACCGCGAGGTGCTGGAGAAGATTCATGCTGCCTGGTTCCGCGGAGAGCGCCCGCCCGCTCAGCCGCGTCCGGTGATCCGCGACTCCTGGTTGCGGCTGAAGCGTTGTGGCCTGAATCCGGTCAACCAACCCGCGGCCGTCGCGGACCGCGCCAGAGGCGACGATGCCGCGATTCTGGCGGTGCTGCCGATCGTGCGGGGCATGATCGGCCCGCTGCTGGACGACGATCACATCCTGCTGGTGCTGGCCGATGCGAACGGGACGGTCCGCTGGCGGGCGGGTGGCCGGGCGATCCTGCGCCGCGCCGATCAGCTCGCCTTCCGTCCCGGTGGGCACTGGTCGGAGAAGGCCGTCGGCACGAACGCGATCGGGACCGCGTTGAGCACCGGAACGCCGGTGCATGTGCATGCGGCCGAGCATTTCTACCTCAGCCATCACGGCTGGAGTTGTGCGGCGGCGCCGGTGATCGATCCGCGGATGATGCGCCCACTCGGCGTGATCGATCTGTCCTCCCCGGCGGACCAGGCAAATCCGATGGCGGTGGCTCTGGTGGCCAGCGTCGCACGCCAGATCGGGGTCGAGCTCAAGGAGGAGCATCGTCGCGACCTCGGCCGGCTGGCGGCAGCGACCAGGACTCCAGGCGCCGGCCGCTGGATGCTGGTGGACGACTGGGGTTGGGTCGCGGCGGCCGAAGGGGTCGCCAGTTCGGCGAGGATCAGGCTGCCCTCCGGATTGAGCGGATCCTTCCCGGTCGACGGGCTCGGCGTCGCGGGCGCTGAACGGGTGGCGGGCGGCTGGCTGCTGCGTCCGGCTGCTCGGTCCGAGGGTGTTCAGGCGCAACTCGAGTTGACGATCGGGGCGCACCGCTGCTGGCTCGCCGCGCCGGGCGCCAAGGCGACCAGCATTCACGAACTGACAGGCCGCCGAGCCTCCATCGTGGCCTGGCTGGCCGATCATCCCGCCGGCGTCAGCGCGCGCGAACTGGCGGAGGCGGTCTATGGGCGCCCGGACGCCGTGACCGCGGTCCGGGCCGAGATCTGCCGGGTCAATTCAGCGCTCGGGACGGTCGTGCAGTCTCGTCCGTACCGGCTTTCGGAGAGCATCCGGGTGATCGACGAACGCTGACCTCACAGGTGGACCGGGTACTGCGGATGCGGCACCTCGGGCTTGACCTGCTCGGTCACGAAGATGTCGTACCAGAGCATGAAGACCAGCAGTGTCCAGATCTGCCGCGAGTTGTCGGCATCGCCGCGACGGTGGGCGTCCAGCATCTCGAGGGCCGCCAGTGGATCGATGAACTCGGTGGTCCCGGCTGATTCGATGATCGAGCGGGCCCACTCGTAGCCGTAGTCATCGCGCAGATAGACGCGGATCGGCACCGGGAAACCGAGCTTCTTGCGGTTCAGGACGTGCGCCGGAACGACCGGTTCCAGCGCCTTGCGCATGGCCACCTTCGACTGGTTGCGGGTGATCTTCTGGCTGATCGGGATATGCCGGGCGACCTCGAATACCTCCTTGTCGAGGAAGGGCACCCGCAACTCCAGCGAGTTGGCCATGGTGACCTTGTCCGCCTTCACCAAGATGTCGCCGCGCAGCCAGGTGAACAGGTCCAGATGCTGCATCCGGGCCACCGGATCCCAGCCCCGGGACAGTTCGTAGATCGGGTCGGTGATCTCGCGGAACGAGCTGGGCGTGTAGTCACGCAGCACGGCCTGCAACTGGGATTCGCGGAAGTTGCGGGCATTGCCGTAGTAGCGCTGCTCCAGATCGATCGAGCCGCGCTCCAGCAGGCTCTTGCCGCGGAACCCCTGCGGCAGCACCCGGCTGACCGCCGCAAGACCCTTGCGCAGCGGGTTGGGCAGCGCGGTCAGCGGACGCAGGCTCAGCGGTTCCCGGTAAATGTTGTAGCCGCCGAACAGCTCGTCCGCGCCCTCACCCGACAGCACCACCTTGACGTGCTTGCGGGCCTCGCGGGCCACGAAATACAGCGGCACCAGGGCCGGGTCGGCGACCGGATCGTCCAGATACCAGACGATCAACGGCAGTGTCTCGCACAACTCGGTCTCACTGACCGTCTTCACATAGTGCTTGACGCCGATCGCTTCTGCCGACTCGGCTGCCACGTCGACCTCGGAGTAGCCCTCGCGTTCGAAGCCGGTGGTGAAGGTCAGCAGGTTCGGGTTGTACTTCTTGGCCAGCGCGGCGATCGCGGTGGAGTCGATGCCGCCCGACAGGAACGAGCCGACGGTGACATCGGCTCGCATGTGCTTGGCGACCGAATCGTCGAGTACCTCGAGGATCTGCGCGTACAGCTCCGCTTCGGCTTCGGGGCCGTTCACCTTCGTGGGTGCGAACCGCGGGCGGAAGTACCGCTTGGCGGTCAGCACACCATCGCGCAGCGTGAAGCTGGTGCCCGACTCGATGCGGCGCAGATGCGCATCGGCAGACTCCGGCTCGGGTACGTACTGCAGGACGAGGTAGTGCCGCAGGGCATCGGTGTCGACCACGGCCGGCCCGGTCAGCGCCCGCAAGCTCTTCGCCTCCGACGCGAACCCGAAGCCGTCGCCGGTCTCGGCGAGATACAGCGGCTTGATGCCGAACCAGTCGCGCGCCCCGAAAGCCGTCTGGGTCTCGGTGTCCCAGATGACGAACGCGAACATGCCGCGCAACTGCTTGACCCAGTCGGGGCCGTGATAGTGGTAGCCCGCCACGATCGCCTCGCCGTCGCCCGACGTGCGGAAGACCGCCTTGTCATCGGTGGCCAGCCGGGCGCGCAGCTCGACGTAGTTGTAGATCTCCCCGTTGAAGGTCATCGCGTAGCGGTCGGGATTGTCCGGGGGGCCCCAGCGCAGCGGCTGCTTGGAGCCTTCGATGTCGATGATGCTCAGCCGGTTGAAGCCGAAGATCGCGCGGTCGTCATGCCAGACCGCGGTGTCGTCCGGCCCACGATGCCGTGCGCAAACCATGCCTTCGGCGACCTGGCCGACCCTTGCCTCATCGAGCGTGCCGGTCGAGATGAAGCCCATCAAGCCACACATCGGAATACCTACCGTCCTGCCGACTCCTGCTGACCGGCCGTCGATCAAGGTATCCGACAGCCTTCTCAGACAGTATCGCTGAAAGCCACAAGAATGCACGGTCGCCCTTTTAGCCCCCGCCTACCCCCGTCAGCAAAGGTCATGAAACAATCGCCTCATGAGTCCGCGACAAATTGAGGTCTCCGAACCCCGCGAGATTGGTATCACCGAGCTGGTGCTACGCGATGGCCATCAGAGCCTGTTGGCCACCCGCATGGCCATGGAAGATATGGTCGGTGCTTGCGCCGACATCGACGCAGCCGGCTATTGGTCAGTCGAGTGTTGGGGCGGAGCGACCTATGACAGTTGTATCCGTTTCCTGAATGAGGATCCGTGGGAGCGCCTGCGGACCTTCCGCAAGCTGCTGCCGAACAGTCGCCTGCAGATGCTGCTGCGTGGGCAGAACCTGCTCGGCTACCGCCACTACGAGGACGAAGTGGTCGATCGCTTCGTCGACAAGTCGGCTGAGGCCGGCATGGACGTTTTCCGCGTCTTCGACGCCATGAACGATCCGCGCAACCTTGAACACGCCATGGCTGCCGTGAAGAAGGTTGGCAAGCACGCGCAGGGCACCATCTGCTACACCATCTCCCCGGTCCACACCGTGGAGGGTTACGTGAAGCTGGCCGGCGAGCTGCTTGACATGGGCGCCGATTCGATCGCCCTGAAAGACATGGCCGCGCTGCTCAAGCCGCAGCCCGCCTACGACATCGTCAAGGCTGTCAAGGACACCTACGGTGACGTGCAGATCAACGTGCACTGCCACTCGACCACCGGCGTCACCCAGGTCTCGCTGATGAAGGCCATCGAGGCCGGCGCCGATGTGGTGGACGCTTCGGTCAGCTCGATGTCGCTCGGCCCGGGCCACAACCCGACCGAATCGGTCGTCGAGATGCTGGAGGGCACCGGTTACACCACCAAGATCGACATGGCCCGCGTCTACAAGGTGCGCGACCACTTCAAGAAGATCCGCCCCAAGTACGCGGAGTTCGAGTCCAAGACCCTGGTCGACACCAAGATCTTCGATTCGCAGATCCCCGGCGGCATGCTGTCGAACATGGAGTCGCAGCTGCGTGCGCAGGGTGCGGCCGATCGCACCGACGAGGTCATGGCGATGGTCCCGATCTGCCGCAAGGACGCCGGTTACCCGCCCCTGGTCACCCCGTCGTCGCAGATCGTGGGTACCCAGGCCGTGTTCAACGTCTTGATGGGCGAGTACAAGGTCATGACCGGCGAGTTCGCCGACATGATGCTCGGCTACTACGGTGCCTCACCGGCCCCGCGTAACCCCGAGGTCATCGCCCTGGCGGCCGAGCAGGCCAAGAAGGAGCCGATCACCGTTCGTCCGGCCGACCTGCTGGCTCCCGAGTGGGATTCGCTGGTCGAGCAGGCTTCCGCCCTTCCGGGATACGACGGCACCGAGGAAGACGTGCTCACCTTTGCGCTCTTCCCGGGCGTTGCGCCGACGTTCTTCGAGCACCGCAACGAGGGCCCGAAGTCGGTCGCTCGCACCGAGGCTCAGATGAAGGCCGCGGCCGAAGGCCAGGCGAACGCTCTGTCCGGACCGATCACCTACAACGTCACCGTCAACGGGGCCAGTCACACCGTTTCCGTTGAGCCGGCCTGAGGGGGACACCTAGATGGCTAAGCAGAACACCATGGAAGAGCGCTTGGCGCACCTCAATGAGGAGCGGGCACGCGTTCAGGCTGGTGGCGGCGAGGCGCGTATCGCGAAGCAGCACGAGAAGGGCAAGCTGACCGCTCGTGAGCGGATCGCCGTTTTCACCGACCCGGGCTCATTCATCGAGACCGGCGCCTTCCGTAAGAACCGCACCACTGCCTTCGGCATGGACAAGGCGGACATGCCCGCCGATGGCGTGGTCACCGGCCATGCCTCGGTGATGGGCCGGCCCGTCTATGTCGCCAGCCAGGACTTCACCGTCGTGGGCGGTTCAGCCGGCGAGGTGCACAACACCAAGGTCACCGAGACGATGGAGAGCGCGCTGATGAACGGCGCTCCGTTCGTCTTCATCAACGACTCGGGTGGCGCGCGCGTCCAGGAGGGCATCGATTCGCTGTCCGGCTACGGCAAGGTCTTCTTCGCCAATGTCGAACTGTCCGGTGTTGTTCCGCAGATCTCGATCATCGCGGGTCCCTGCGCCGGTGGTGCGGTCTACAGCCCCGCGCTGACCGACTTCATCATCCAGACCCGCAAGGCCCACATGTTCATCACCGGGCCCGACGTGATCAAGCAGGTCACCGGCGAGGTCGTCACCCAGGACGCCCTCGGCGGCGCCGATGCTCATCAGTCGATCTCGGGTGTCACCGATTTCGTCGCGGACAACGATGAGCAGGCTCTGCTGATCGCCCAGAAGATTCTGAGCTTCCTGCCGCAGAACAACGCCGAGGAGCCCCCGGTTCTGTTCCCCGATGACAACGTCGAGCTGAATCCCGGACTGCGCGACATCGTCCCGATCGAGGGCAACAAGGGCTACGACGTTCGCGATGTCATCGCAGCGCTTGTCGATTACGGCGACTTCCTCGAAGTCAAGGCCGGCTATGCGACCAACATGGTGACCGGTTTCGGACGCATTGTCGGGCGCTCGGTCGGCTTCATCGCCAACCAGCCGAAGTCGATGTCGGGTGTGCTCGACATCAACGCCTCCGACAAGGCCGCCCGGTTCATCCGGATCTGCGACGCGTACAACATCCCGGTGATCAACCTGGTCGACGTACCGGGCTTCCTGCCCGGCGTGGCACAGGAGCACGGTGGCATCATCCGCCACGGCGCGAAGATGCTGTTCGCGTACTCGGCGGCCACTGTGCCGAAGATCACGGTCGTCCTGCGCAAGGCCTATGGTGGCTCGTACCTCGCCATGTGCTCCAAGGAATTGGGCGCTGACAAGGTGCTTGCCTGGCCCAGTGCGGAGATCGCGGTGATGGGTGCCGACGGTGCCGCTGCGGTGGTCTTCCGCAAGGAGATCAACGCCGCGCCCGATCCGGAGGCCAAGCGGGTCGAGGTCGTGCAGGCTTACCGCGACGAGTTCGCGACGCCATTCGCCGCTGCCGCCCACGGCTACGTGGACGACATCATCGATCCGGCCGACACCCGCCGTCAGGTCGCGGTCGCTCTCGCGCTGTCTGCGAACAAGCGAACCCAGCGTCCGCCCAAGAAGCACGGCATTTTCCCGGTCTAGGAGCACAGATGAGTAACGAGACGAAGGATCTGTCGACCGCCGATCTGGCGGCGCTGATCGAGAAGCTGAGCAAGCAGGTCGAAGAACTGGACGCCGAGGTCACTCGGCTGAAGGCGAGCCGTCCGATTCCGGAGGAAGACCTGCTGGCGATCGCAGCCGCAGCGGCGGCCTATATGGGCTACAAGGGCACCGTGAAGGCGGTCCGATACGCCACTCATACCGGATGGAGCGCGGCCAGCCGTCGCAGCCGGACCACCAATAACTCGCGGGGCACGATGCCGGTGGCATCGTTGTGACCGGTGTCCAGTTGATGAACTGAAAGAGGAATGACAATGCGTCTCAAGATGACAGTCAACGGCACCGAGTACGTCGTTGATGTGGAAGCCGAGCAGGAGGTTCGGGCCGTTCCGGCGCCGATCGTCATCGGCGGCGGGCCGGGTTCGGCCCCCACGCCCACGACGGCCTCCGTGCCGGGTGCTGCTGCCAACGCGATCACCGCACCGCTCGCCGGTTCGGTGGCCCGCATCCTGGTGAAGGAGGGTGACAAGGTCGAGGCCGGCCAGGTCGTCATCGTCCTCGAAGCCATGAAGATGGAGACCGAGATCACCGCGCCGACTGCCGGCACTGTGGACTCGGTTCTGGTCGAGGTGCGCGAGGCCGTCCAGGGTGGCCAGGCTCTGGTCACGCTCGCCTGAGCCTTCAGTAGTTTGATCAGCAGGGGCTGGTCGTCCATGCGGACGACCAGCCCCTGCTGATGCCTGAGTACGGCGCCCCGACCACCCGGTAGGTCGGGCTCAGTGAACTCCGGGAGCTTTACAAGGCGGGAGCCTGTCAAGGCGGGAGCCTGCTTTGAGAGGGAGTCTGTGAGATCGTCTCAGTCGCGCGCGACCTTCCAGTTCGCCGCCTGCGCGCGCGGCCTGATCACGAGCCGATCGATGTTGACGTGTTCGGGCAGCGTGGCGATCCAGCGGACGGCTTCCGCGATGTCGGTGGCCACCAGCGGCTCGGCTACCCCGGCATACACCGCGTCCGCCCTGGCCTGATCGCCGCCGAAGCGCACCAGTGAGAACTCGTCGGTGTGCACCATGCCGGGACTGACCTCACAGACCCGGATCGGGCGGCCGGCCAGTTCGAGACGCAGAGAGCCGGCCATGAAGCGTTCGGCCGATTTGACGCCGCAGTAACCGCCGCCACCCTCGTAGGCGGTCTCGGCCGCGGTCGAGGTGATGAAGATGAACGCACCGTGCGCGGCCTCGACGGCCCCCAGCAGAGCCTGGGTGACGCGCAACGTGCCGGCGACATTGATCTGGTACATCCGCTCCCAGTCGGCGACGTCGGCCGTCTCGATGGGATCCTGGCCCACCGCACCGCCGGCATTGTTGAGGACCACGTCGCAGCGGGGCCCGACGGCAGCGGCCAGCGCATCCACCTGGTCCTGATCGGTGACATCGCACGCGATGGCTACGCCATCGATCTGGTCGGCGAGTTCGGTGAGCCGGTCGATGCGCCGCGCCGCGCAGAACACCTTGAATCCGTCACCCGCCAGGGCACGGGCGCTGGCGGCACCGATGCCGCTGGATGCGCCGGTGACGACGGCGATTTTTCGATCATCGTGAGAAGAAGCGAGAGCAGCCATGGGCCCATTGTCCCACAGCGTTGCTGGCGGGTATCGGCCGCGGATGCTCGTCCGCCGTGCTCGCGCCTACTTGGTCGCGTTGGGCAGCCAGACCGCGGACCATCCGATGATCGGCTCGTGCCAGCTGTCGGCGGGCACGTTGATCGACATCAGGCCGACACCGGTGCTGGCACCGTTGCTGTAGATCATGCCGTCACCCGCGTACATGGCGACGTGGCCGTAGGGGTTGCCGACGGGGCCACCGTCGTACCAGATGAGCGCGCCGACCGGGATGTCGCTCATGTCGGTGTGCATCATGCCGGCGGCGGCGGCGACTCCGGCGGCATCCTGGGCGCTGGCGATGCCTGCGCTGGTGTAGCCGTAGAACGCGGAGACCAGAGCCAGGCACATGTTGCCGTAGTTCTGGTTGCCGACCATCGACTGGGCAGTCGCGATGGCCTCGGCGGGCGTCTTGGGGGCGCGCTGGCCGGGAGCGAAGACTCCCTCGATGCTCGGCTCGGCGGTGAGCGCCATCACGGGCTGGCTGGCAGCCATCTCCCTGAGGTCGGGACGAGCGCTGTCGCGGGTGACCATGTCGACGCGGGAGGCGACGTGGGCCTTCTGGTCGGCCGTGGCGAAGATCGCGTCCGGGTTGATGATGTCGCTCGCGGAAACGGCCTGAACCGACATTCCTACGCCGGTGAAGGTGATCGCGGCGGCCAGTCCGAGGATGCCCATGGTGCTGCGACGGCGGCGAACGCGCCGGGCGACGAA
>Ga0334884_1004111_pt1 | contig 15438 bp, 8 predicted proteins | sample GraSluR1_MG_7_FD_207215 | JGI IMG/M metagenome (GOLD analysis project Ga0334884, IMG submission 207215) | Sludge microbial communities from methane-producing bioreactor in Wageningen University, Netherlands - Granular Sludge_12_05 R1 | ecosystem: Engineered > Bioreactor > Anaerobic > Unclassified...
CGGGCGATAGCGGTGGCCCCACCTGCCCGGAGTGCGGGCGTCCGGTGCCCCCGGCCGGCCCCGCGGATGCCCCCGTCTTCGCCGAGATCGATGCCCTCATCGACGAGCTCGACGAGATGTCGGGGGGCCTGTGATGCCGACAGGTGCCCCGGGCGTCCCCATCGTCCTCACGGCCGACCGGACCTTGATCGCGGATTACGACGTCCTGCTGGACGGCATGATGGCCTCCAGCCAGACCACCACCACCCCCCGGCCTGTGGTGGACCGCCTGCTCATGCGTCGGGCAGGCTCTGAGGGCGCAAGAGCCGCGGTGGGACCGCTGGGATTGAGGCGCATCGAGGCCGCCCTGCTGCGAGACGGCTTCTCCCCCGAAGAGGTCTACCTGGTGGACGACGCGCACCTGGCGCAGGTCGTCGGCCCCGAGACAAAGGTGATCGCGGTCAGCTCCGGCGAGCCGCTGGGCCTGGGCATGAGCAGCTCGACGATGGCGGGGGTGGCGGGAGGCAGAATCTACCCGGAGGTGATGTTCCGGCGGCTGATGGCGCAGGTGCGGCGCCTGGTGGCGCAACGCGCGCCCGGGGCACGAGTGGTCCTGGGGGGACCGGGGGCATGGCAACTGGCCGCGGCCCCGGCGGCTCGGCGAGAGCTGGGGATCGACCACGTGGTTCTTGGCTACGCCGAAGCCAATGTGGCCGCCGTCTTTGCTTCCCTGGTGGACGGGCGTCCGCTCCCCGCGGTGATCCGGGGGGAGGGCCCCGCGGCCGAGGCAATCCCGCCGCTGCGGGGCGCCAGTTCCATGGGTGTGGTGGAGATCAGCCGCGGCTGCGGGCTGGGCTGTCGTTTCTGCACGATCGGCCCGGTACCGATGGAGCATCTCCCGCCGGAGACGATCCTGGCCGACGCGGAGGTGAACATCGCCGCCGGCCAAAGCAGTATCAGCGCCCTGAGCGAGGACCTGTTCCGCTATGGCGGCAGCGGTGTCGATTGCCGGCCGCGGGCGTTGATCGATCTGCTCCTTGCACTCCGCGGGCTGCCGGGCCTCCGCCTCTTGCAGGCGGACCACGCCAATGTGTTCAGCATTGCCGCCTACTCTGACGCCGAGCTGGCCGAGGTCTACCGGCTCATGGTCGGCGAGGCGCAGGATGCCGCGCCGTGGGTCAATGTAGGCGTCGAGACCGCCTCCGGCGAGCTTCTGAAGGCCAATGGTGGCGCGGCCAAGATGGTCGACATCCCGCCCTCGCGCTGGGGCGCTGTGGCCGCCGAGCAGCTCGAGCGCCTCTCGGCCGTCGGGTTCATCCCCATGGCCAGCCTTGTCATCGGCCTGCCGGGCGAGACCCCCGAGGATGTCTGCCGGACCCTGGAGTGGGTGCGCTCCTTGCACCAATCGCGGCTCACCATCTTCCCCGTCATCTTCGCCCCCATCCGGGGGGACGAGCCCGCCGGACGGGGAGCGCTGACCAAGCTCCACTGGCGGCTGATCCGCGAGTGCTATGAGCTCAACTTCCGCTGGATGCCTGTGATATACCGGGGCAACCAGACCGCCGCCGGCGTCTCGCAGCGGCGCCGCAGGCTGTTTCAGATGCTGGGCAAGGGACAGGTGCTGCTGTGGCGCACTCTCCTTACCGCACACCGTTGGAGGGCCCCGGGGTGAACGACCTCCGACCGCTGCACGACTGCCTGGCCCTCTGCCGCCGGGAATTGCTCTCCAGGCGCGGGCCCGAGGGCTACTGGGAGGGGCATCTGACCTCCTCTGCCCTGTCCACAGCCACCGCGGTCTGCGCCCTGTCTCTCGCCGCTCACCCTCAGGACCGCGAGCCGGCGCTTGCGGGCCTTTGCTGGCTCGCCCGCACCCAGAACGACGACGGGGGCTGGGGCGACACAGAAGACAGCCCCAGCAATCTGGCCACCAGTCTCCTGGCGCTCTGTGCCCTGAGGCTGGGCACCGACGCCGGGATCGCCGCCGGCGAGCTTCCCTCATCACGCTCCCCGAATGACCCGCCGCCTCCCCTTGACGAGAGCGTCTCCCGGGCCCGCACGTACATCTCTTCCCTGGCCGGCGAGACCGAGGCCGACCTCGTCGCCGCCATCCGTGCCGCGTACGGCGCGGATCGCACCTTTGCCGTCCCCATCCTGACCACCTGTGCGCTGGCAGGTCTTGTGAAGTGGAGCCACGTACCCCCCCTGCCCTTCGAGCTGGCCGCCTTCCCCAGGGGTCTTTACAGCGCCCTGCAACTGCGGGTGGTCAGCTACGCCCTGCCCGCGCTCATCGCGGTGGGCCTGGCCATCGACCATCACAGCCCCCGGGGCAACCGGCTGCAGCGGCACCTGCGCCGAACCGTGATCCCCACCGTCAGGAGCAAGCTCCTGTCTCTGCAGCCCGACAACGGCGGCTTCCTCGAGGCCCCGCCCCTGACCGCCTTCGTGGCCATGAGTCTGGTGCCGGTGTTCGGCCCCGAGGACCCGGTGGTCGTCAAGTGCCTGGAGTTCCTGCGCTCGGCGATCAGGGAAGACGGAAGCTGGCCCATCGACAGCAACCTCTCGGTGTGGGTGACTACCGGCGCGCTGGGAGCACTCCGTGCGGCGCGGGCCTCGGGCCACAGTGACGGGGAGGATGCCGGGGCCCTGGAGGCCGCGGTGAAATGGACCGCCCACAGGCAGACGACGCAGGTGCATGCCTTCACCGGTGCGGCCGCGGGTGGCTTCCCCTGGAGCCACCTGCCCGGAGCGGTGCCCGACGCCGACGACACCGCCGGCGCGGTGCTCGCCCTGTGCGACGGCGAGCACGCTCCGGCCGTAACCGGCGGGGTCACATGGCTACTGAACCTGCAGAACCCCGACGGGGGCTTCCCCACTTTCTGCCGCGGCTGGGGGAAGCTGCCCTTCGACCAGAGCTGCGCCGACATCACCGCCCATGCCCTGCGGGCCCTGCACGCCGCCTGGCCCGTGCCGGAGCCCCGGGTGCGCAGAGCCATCTCTCGCGCCCTGCGCTACCTGGCCCGGGTCCAGAGGCCCGATGGGGCCTGGCGACCTTTGTGGTTCGGCAATCAGTACGCCCCGGAGAAGGCCAACCCCGTCCTGGGCACGGCCAGAGTCCTCGTGGCGTTGTCCCGGCTCGACCGCGAGGGCGACATGGCACGCCGGGGCCTGGACTATCTGGCCGGCGTTCAGAATCCCGACGGCGGCTGGGGCGGCGCGGCACAGGTGCCCTCCACCGTCGAGGAGACCGCCCTGGCCGTGTGCGCGCTGTCCTGCCGGCCGGAGCAGATGTCCCGGCACCTGCAGTCGGGAGCCGAGTATCTCATGGCCAGGGTGCACGACGGCACCTGGACACAGGCCGCGCCCATCGGGCTGTACTTCTCACAGCTCTGGTATGCCGAGGCGCTGTACCCGATAGTCTGGACCACCGAGGCGCTGGCGCGCGTCGCAGCCGTCCTCGGCCAACAGTGAAGCCTCATCCCCTCGTGCGGTGAGGCCACATCAATACAGGAGACCGACCCGCCACATGCGACGAATGAACGCTGGAGCCTCGTTGACGACTCTGCCTGTCGTGGCCCTCCTCTCCTTGCTCTCCTGCCTGGTCGCCTGCGCCCAGGGCGTGGGCTGGCGCACCGACGGCACCGGCAAGTACCCGGATGCGACGCCCGTCACCACCTGGTCGGCCGAGGAACACGTCATCTGGTCTCTGGAAATGGACACCTTCAGCAATGCAACACCCGTCTTCGTTGATGACCGCCTGTTCACCCTCGCTGAGCCCGACAGGCTCGTGTGTGTCGATGCCGTGACCGGCGAGGTGCTGTGGGAGCGCACCAACTCGCTGGCCGAGCTCGCCGACCCCGCCGAGGTCACCGCCATCGAGCAGGCCCAGGAAGACGCCGTCGAGCTGCGCAAGCAGGTCAACAGGGCCAACGGGCAGATCTGGCGGGCCAAACAGGACCTGCAGGATAAGCCCGATGACGAAGCCCTCAAAGCCAGGATCACGGAGCTGGAGGAGCAGATCAAGGCCCTGCGCGAGCAGCTCAAGCCGTACAATGAGGCCTGGTACAGCCTGCCGGAAGTGAACCCCACCAACGGCTTTTCCTCCGCCACGCCGGTCACCGACGGACAGAACGTGTACGTATTGCTCGCCACCGGCGTGTGTGCCGCGTACGACCTCGAGGGCAATCGCCTGTGGAGTCGGGTGGTGGGCAAGTCCACCATCGAGTGGGGGCCGAGCCAGTCGCCCCTGCTCTGCGGCGACCTGCTCATCGTCCATCCCCACAGAATGCTGGGCCTGAGCAAGCTCACCGGCGAGGAGATCTGGCAGGCGGAGCTGCCGGAGAAGTATGGGACGCCCTTCGTCACCACTGTCGGCGAGACCGAAGTCCTCGTCACCGCCTCGGGCCACTTCGTGCGCGCATCGGACGGGAAGGTCTTGGCCAGGGCGGATGTCAACCTGGACTACTGCGGGCCGGTGGTGCATCAGGGCGTGGCCTACTTCATCCAGCACGGCGGCTGCGCCGTGAAGCTGCCCGACGCCATCGTGAACGATGAGCTGGCCCTGCAGGAACTGTGGCGCACCGAGCCGAAGAAAGAGCGGTACTATGCTTCGCCCGTGGTGCACGAGGGCCTGATCTACGCCGTCATGCAAAAGGGCGTCATCAGCGTGATCGACGCCGCCACAGGGCAGGTCGTCACTGAGAAGCAACTGGACTTCGGCAAGAGCGTGGGCTATCCCAGCCCGACGCTGGCCGGGGAGTACCTGTACTTCAGCGACGACAATGGGAACACGTGGGTGATGCGGCCCGGCAGCGAGCTTGAGGATGTGGGCCACAACAAGCTGGAACCATTCCGCTGCTGCCCCGTCTTCATAGGAGACAAGCTCTTCATCCGCGGCCTAGAGAACCTGTACTGCATCGCGGAGGCCGCCGGATAGGTGGGGGAGGCCATGGCCGGGCGGAAATTAGACCTCCCTTACCTTGCCGCCTGTGTGGTAGAATACCATCGGCCACGGCGCTTCTGCCGCGCCGTGCCCGCCGTCGCCGTCACGATCACCCGGGTCCCGCCTGCGGAGAGCCGCCTCGGGACGCTCTCTACGGCGGACCCTCGAGCGAGACAATGACCTCACTGACACAGGAGCATCGAGCCGGCCCTCCGGGCGATGAGGGCATCAAGCATGTGCCTCAGGATGCGGCAACCCGCGCCCTGCTGAGGCATGCCGCGGTGCGGCAGGCGGCCAGGAGCGGCCAGGCCCCCGCGCCGGCCCTGGATGAGCTCCAGGGCATGGCCGCGGACATCCTGAGCCACTCGGGCCTACCGGGCAAGTTCCTGGGCTTTGCCATGGTGGCTCTGGACAATGCCTTCTGGGAGAACGACTTCCGCGCAGTCCCGTGCGGCCGTCGGCTGCTGCTCTTGCCCAAATGCCTCAGCAGCTCGCGGCGCTGCTCGGGCACCTATGATTCGATCGGCCTGCACTGCGCCGGCTGCGGTGCCTGCAGTATCCACTCTCTGCAGACCGAGGCCGAGGCCCTCGGCTATCAGGTGATCGTGGCCGAGGGCACCTCCTCGGTGATCTCCCGGGTCCTGGAGGGCTCCGCCGATGCGGTGCTGGGAGTGGCCTGCCTCGACTCGTTGGAGAAGTCCTTCGACCGCATTTCCGATCTGGGCATCCCCCACCAGTCCGTTCCGCTGCTCACCAACGGCTGCAGGGACACCACCGCCGAGGTGGACCTGATCCGCGAGCTGCTCACGGCCACCGGGGGCGCCGGACCCCTTGTGCGCCGCACCTATCTCCCCCTGCTGCGTACCACCCACGACATCTTCGAGTCTCCGGGCTTCTCCCGGCTCCTGGAGCCGTACTCCTGCCCGGGTCCGCATGCGCCCGGCGCGCCTGCCGCCATGACCGCCACCGACCACATCGCCAGGGACTGGCTACGCATGGGCGGCAAGCGTCTGCGGCCCTTCGTCACCGTGGCGGCCTACGCCGTGGGCCGGCACGGCGCGGCGGCCCTGGCCCCGCAGGCCGACCTGCACGACCTCTTGCCCACCTCCGTCCACCGCCTCGCCGTGGCCATCGAGGCGATGCACAAGGCCTCGCTGGTCCACGACGACATCGAGGACCGCGATCCGTACCGCTACGGCCGCCCCACCCTCCACCGCACCCACGGCACCGGGGCGGCCATCAATGTGGGCGACTATCTGGTGGGTCTGGGCTACCGGCTCATCGCCGCCCAGGCGCCGGAGCTGGGCGCCGCCTGTGTCGTCGACATCCTGGGCAAGCTCTCGGCGGCGCACCTGCGGCTCTGCTGCGGCCAGGGCACGGAGCTTCTGTGGGACAACCACCAGGAGAGTGTCCTGAAGCCCATCGACGCGCTCCGCATCGGATCGTTGAAGACCGCGCCGGCCTTCGAAGTGGCCCTGTATGCCGGGCTGCGGGCGGCGGAAGCACCCATCGATGAGGACCGTCTCCGGCGCTTCTCTGCTTTCGTCGGCGAAGGCTACCAGGTCCTCAATGACCTCACCGACTGGGAGGAGGAATCGGCCAATAAGGTCTCCCTGGGGCAGGACGTGCTGGCCCAGCGCCCCACGATCCTGCGGGCCTTCGCCCTGGAGGCCGGCGGCGGCGACGAGCTGGCCGCGATCATGGCCGGGGAGCACAGCCGCGACCCCGCGGCCGTGGTGGACGCCGTCCGCGGGCTGTACCGGCGCCTGGGAGCCTTTGCCAGGGCCGAGGCGCTCCACAGCCGCCTGCGAGACCGGGCCCTTGGCCTCGCCGCCGAGTTCGGCGACCCCGCCCTGCAGCAGCTCATGAGCTTCCTGGTCCGCAATGTCCTGCGCTTCCGCCGCTCGACCCACGGAGGGCCAACCCCTTGACCGGGGCCTACCTGGAGGGCCTCGACGATCTGCTCGCGCTGGGCCTGGCGGGCCTGAGCCCGAGCTTCCGGGCCCTGCAGTCGGCACACGTGCTCTCGGCCCAGCAAGACGACGGCGGCTTTGCCGGCCGTCGCGGCACCTCCGACACCTACTACACCGACTTCGCCCTGCGCCTGCTGGGAGCACTGCCCGCCGACCCCGCCGGCGAGCACCGGCCCACACAGCAGCGAGCGGAAGCCGCCCGGGCGCTGGCACGCGCCGCCGACTTCCTCCGCTCCGCCCCTCCTCCTCGTGACGCCCTGGAGTGCTTCTCCGTACTGAACTGCGCGCGTCTCCTGGCGAAAAGCGCCATCACCGTGGTATTGCGGTCCGAGGCCATCGCCGCCACCCTCGAGCGACAGCGCTCCATGTCCGGAGGCCATACCCGTCCCGGCACCACGCAGCGCAGCACGTACCACAGCTTCCTGGCGGCCCTGTGCCTGGGGATGCTCGGCGGCCCGCTGCCCGCTCCGGAGCGGGCAGCCGCGGCCATCCTGGCTCTGCAGGGCCCCGGTGGCGGCTTTCGGGAGCAGGAGACCACCGGTCCCGAGCAGACCAATGCCACCGCGGCCGCTCTGGGCCTGCTCACACTCACCGCGCGCCTGCAGCCCGAGTGCGTCCGGCGTGCGGCCGCCTTTCTCCGCGCGATGCAGGCCCCCGACGGCGGCCTACGGGCCCACGCCGAGGCCCACGGCGGCGACCTGCTGTCGACCTTCACGGGCCTCTTGACCCTGGCGGGTCTGAACGAGATCGCGGCGGTGGACCTGGGCGCCGTCGGGCGGTTCGTCAAGTCCTGCACCCGCCCCGGAGGAGGCTTTGGCGCTTCTGGGCTGGACCCGGGAGCCGATGTGGAGTACACCTATTACGGAGTGGGCTGTCTGACCCTGCTGAAGGCGGCGGTTACGAGCCGTCGGGCAGGGCCATAGAGGTCCGGACGAGAAGCCCGACCGGCAGGGTCACGGGGGGGCCGGTGCGGTCCCACTGCCGGCACTTGCCACCCGACGGAGGCTCCTGGGCGATGAACATCATCTATCTGGCGGCCGGCGCGGGGCAGATGCACTGCGGCGCGTGCGCCCGGGATATCGCCCTGGTGCGGGGCCTGATCCGCCGCGGGCATGACGTGCAGGTCATCCCCCTGTACACACCGCTGAAGCTCGAGGGCGACGCGCCCGTGCCCGTGGCTCCGGTGTTCCTCGGCGGAATCAACGCCTATCTGCAACAGAAGTCGCGGTTCTTCAGGCGGCTGCCTCCCGCCCTGGACCGCATCCTGGACAGCCGGCGTCTGCTCAACTATGTCTCCCGCTTCGCCATCAGCACTCGGGCCTCCGAGCTGGGCGAGATGACCGTCTCGGTTCTGGCCGGGGCCGACGGGCTGCAGAAGAAGGAGCTGCGAAGGCTCATCGACCACCTCAAGAGCCAGGGCGCCCCGGACGCCTTCGTCATCACCAACACACTGCTATCCGGTCTGGCGCCGGAGCTCAAAAGACACTTCTCTGTCCCCGTCCTGTGCGGCCTGCAGGGGGAGGACGACTTCGTCCGGTCCATGCTGCCCGTTCACCAGGAGCGCGCACTGGAGCTGATGCACCAAAACGCCGCCGAAATCGACCTGTTCATCGCCCCCGGGCCCTGGTACGCGGAGTTGATGGCCGACTTCCTCCGCATTCCGCCGCAGTCCATCCGCATCGTGCGTACGGCGCTGGATGTCGACAGCTACGCCTGGGAAGGTCCGCGTCCGCGGGAGCCCTTCACGCTCGGCTACCTCTCGGTGATCGCGCCCCGCAAGGGCCTGGACATCCTGGTGGAGGCCTTCGGGGTCCTCGTCCGGGAGCAGGGGCGCGATGTCCGTCTGAGGGTGGCGGGCAGGGTGCTGTCCGACGACTTCTTCCGGAGCCTGCAGGCCAAGATCGGCCACTGGAAGCTGTCCGACCGCTTCGAACACCTGGGAGAGGTGGACATGGCGAGCAAGCAGCAGTTCCTCCGGTCCTGTAGCGCCTTCTGCCTTCCCAGCCGCTTCCCCGAGACCCGCGCCCTGGCGGTCATGGAGGCCCTCGCCGCCGGGGTACCTGTAGTCGTGCCCGCTACCGGCACCTTCCCGGAGCTCCTGGAGCGCGTGGGCGGCGGCCTGCTCTTCCCATCCGGCGATGCCGACGCTCTGGCGGCGCAGGTAGCGCGTCTGCACGACGATCCCCAGGTCGCCGACGAGATGGGCCGCAGCGCGGCGAAGGCCATCTCAGAGCACCACAACGTAGACCTGGCGGTGGACGAGATGCTGGCGGTGCTGAGGGAGGTGGTGGGGTAGCCGTCGGCCGCTCTGCCCTTCCCCGCGCTGCCCCGCTGTAACGTTTGTGCCCCCACCCGCTCAAGCGGCCGCCCCTTGTGACGAGAATGTAGGGGGACACCGTTGCCGCCGCAATGGCCACCGGGGTCCGGAGGCCTTCTCTCTACGTACCGGCCCGAGCGGGGCGTGTCTTGCGGACACGCCGGGGCCCGCTCGTCGCCATGCAGCACCGGCGGCCGCCAACGTTGCACAGGCCCGCCGTTGTCGTCGGCCCGGGTGCCCCCTCGGCCGTTCACCAAGCCAGGAGCGTTTATGGGCGCAGCAGCTCTGTCGGGTCGGCAATGCGTGGCCGCGTACCTCCGCGCCGCCGAACGTCTAGGTCGTCTGCCTGTCGACGCCAACCCCTGGCGGGAGTTGGCTCAGGCCGTGGCGGCCCATTTCCCCGTCTGCCTGGCCGATGTCGCCCTCTACGACGCCCGGCGACACTCGGCGACCTCACTCGTCGACGACGGCACGGACCACGCCCTGCCGGCCTCGGCTCTAGAATCCATCGCCCATGTCGTCACCACAGGACGCCTTGCCCTCTGCCATCCGGACGGCCACGAGGGCGGCCTGGCCGCCGTCGCCCCGATCCATGTGGGCGCTCAGGTGGTGGCCGCGGCCGTCTTCCTGCATGAGCCCGACCAGGATGTCTCGGCCGAGGTCCTCGATACCTACCAGGCCCTTGCCGACCTGGCCGGCCTCGCCGTTGAGCGCAGGCGCGCCCGTGAGATGGAGCTACAAGCGCTTGAGGCGAAGCTGGGTCTGGTCCAGGCCCGGGCCGCGGCGGCACAGCAAGAGGCCGAAGAGGCGCTGGGCCGCTGTCACGCCACCATCGAGGAGCTCCGGCTCTCCCAGAGCGAGAAAGAGGCGGTCCTTGACGGCCTGACGGGCGTCTACCTCAAGTACGTGGACCCCGACCTGCGGGTGATCTGGGCCAATCAGGCCGAGTTGGCACGGGCCGGGATGACGCCCGAGCAAGCTCGAGGGCAGCATTGCCACGCCCTGGTACACGGGCTCCTGAAGCCCTGCGAGGAGTGCACGGCCCTCATCGCTGTGCGCACCGCGCGCCCCGCCGAGACCGAACAGGACACCGCCGACGGACGCCGCTTCTTGATCCGCAGTCACCCCGACCTCGATGAGACCGGCCGTGTCAGAGGAGTCGTTCACGCCACCATCGACGTCTCGAGACTGAAGACGGCGGAAGACGCCCTGCGCGAAAGTGAGCGCAATCTGCGCAGGGTGTTCGACGCCTCTCCGGTGCCCCTGGTCATCGCGCAGGTGCCCGCGGGTACTATCCTCAACGCCAATCAGGCGGCCCTGGAGCTACTGGACACCTCCCCCGAGGAGGCCATCGGCGCCTGTTGCGGCGATCTGGTCGATGACCCCGAGCTGTATGCTGTGGTCATGGGCATCCTGGAGCAGGGCGGGTTCCTGCGTGACATCGAGTTCCCCGTCCGGCGTCGATCCGGTGAGACGCGCTGGACGATCCTCTCGGCCTTCTCCATCGGCTACGGCAACGACAGCGCCGTGGTTGCCGGCCTGCAGGACATCACCGAGCGCAAGCGATGGGAAGAAGCGCTGCGGCAAAGCGAGGAGAACTTCCGCCAGTTGGTGCAGTCCTCTCCGGTGCCGACGGTGTCCACTCGGATGGAAGACGGCGTCGTGACCGGCGTCAACCGGGCCTTCGTCGACCTGATGGGGATCAGCGAGGAGGAGGCCGTCGGTCGGGCGGCCGCCGAGTATCAGGTACGGCCACTCGACCGCGAGGCCCTCAAGGAGGTCATGACCCAACGAGGCGCCGCGGACGGCATCGAGATGGAGCTCGTCGGCCGTGACGGCGGAAGCATCTGGGTCCTCGCCTCCATCCGGCATCTGGTGATCGACGGTGTCGACACCCTCGTCACCGGTCTGGCCGACATCACGCAGACCCGGAAGGCCTCGCTGCAACTGGAGCAGGCCAAGGAGGCCGCCGAGGCCGCCAGCCTCGCCAAGAGTGAGTTCCTGGCCAATATGTCGCACGAGATTCGCACGCCGCTCAACGGCATCATCGGCATGACCGAGCTGGTCCTGGGTACCGAGCTGAGTGCCGAGCAACTGGACTACCTGCAGTCGATCAAGGCCTCGGGAGACGCGCTCTTGCAGGTCATCAACGACATCCTCGACTTCTCCAAGATCGAGGCCGGCAAGCTCGAGCTCGATCCGCTCCCCTTCCGTCTCCGCGACGGCCTGAAGTCAGGCATCCGGGCCCTGGCTCTGCGCGCGCAGCAAAAGAGCCTCGAGTTGGCGGTCCGCATCGCCCCCGACGTTCCCGACCATCTGGTGGGGGACTGTGGGCGCCTGAGGCAGGTCATCATGAACCTGCTGAGCAATGCGGTGAAGTTCACCGACCACGGCGAGGTCGTGTTGACCGTCGGAGTACAGGCGCGTCAGGAGCAGTCTGTCGACCTGCACTTCCAGGTGCGAGATACGGGGATCGGGGTCCCGCAGGGCAAGTTGTCCAGCGTATTCGAGGCCTTCGTCCAGGCCGATGGCTCGACGACCCGCACCCACGGCGGCACCGGCCTGGGACTGGCCATCTCGGCGCAACTGGCCGAGATGCTGGGCGGCAGGATCTGGGCCGAGAGCGCCGTGGGCAAGGGCAGCGTCTTCCACTTCACGGCGCACTTCGGCCTCCAGGAGCCCGAGCGACAACAACCGGCGGCCGCGGACGTGGACCTGCCGGGCCTGCGCGCCCTGCCGCCCGCGGGCCAATGCCGCTTGGGTGCCGCGCTGCCGCAGGCCCTGGGCGGTGCCCCGCCCGATCTCGCCAGTCACCCCGGAGGAGCGCGAAGCCGGCCCCGGTCGCCCGCACGGGCCCTGCGCATCCTGCTGGCCGAGGATAACCCCGTCAACCAGAAGCTGACCGTCAGGGCGCTTGAGAAGGCCGGGCACCACGTGACCGTCGCGTCCGACGGCGCCCGGGCCCTGTCGGCCCTGGAGCACGCGGATTTCGACCTCATCCTCATGGACGTTCAGATGCCCGTGCTCGACGGTCTGGCCGCCACCGAGGCGATTCGGCACCGCGAGCAGGGCTCCGGCCGCCGTACCCCCATCGTCGCGATGACGGCCCATGCCATGAAGGGCGACAAGGAGCGTTGTCTCTCCGCCGGAATGGACGGCTACATCGCCAAGCCGATCCGCCTGGCGGAGCTGTACCGGGTCATAGGGGCCACCGCCGAGGCGCTCGAGCCCCATACTCAGAGGCCAGAGCAAGGAGAGAGCTGCCACGTGACATTCCTGCGCTGCGAGGACCTACTGGACCGGGTCGGAGGCGATGAGGAGCTGCTGCACGACCTGCTCGGGCTGTTTGCCGAGGAGGCTCCGACGATGCTCTCGGCCATCGAGCAGGCCGTCGCCGCACAAGACTCCGTCGCCATCGCCAATGCGGCCCACGCCCTCAAGGGTTCTGCGGGCAACTTCGTGTCCGCCGGGCCGTACGAGACGGCGCGCGAGCTGGAGTATCTCGGCCGAGGGGGCACGGCGCAGGGAGCCGAGGAGCTGCTGGCAAGGCTGAAGACGGAGTTGGACCAACTGATCGCCGAGATGCAGGCCTATGTCGCCGACAGGGCCGCGTAAGCCGGCCGAGAGGGAGCTGCGGACGGCGCTCTATCCCAGGAGCCCCCCGAGCAGCTCCAGCGCTCCCCTCTTGTCCGGGATACGGCCTCTGACGGCGCTGTCGAGGTCCGTCATCGCGAAGGCCGGCACCGCCGAGCCCACGCACGACGGACACCCGTCGGAGCAGCCGCACTCGGACACCACCTTGTAGGCCGTAGTCAGCATCTGCTCGATCTGCTCCAGGCAGCGGTGGGCGTAGCCCATCCCGCCCGGATAGCGGTCATGCAGGAATAGGGCGTCGTAGCCCAGACAGCCGGCGTCCACCGTCACCCCGATGTCCTGCACATCACACATCACGTACAGGGGTGCCACCTCCACCAGCACATTGGCGATCCCGACGATCGCCTCACCCACCACGATTCGCCGCCGCATCAGCTCCCGCGCCAGCTCCACGGGAGGCGCCAGCCACATGGCCACCGTCTCCAGCTCCTGCGGGGGCAGCTCGAGTTGCTCAAACCCCAGGCTGTCCCGGGACTCGAAGCGCACCTTCTTGAACATCGGAATCGCCGTGGTCACCGTCACGTCCCCGAAGCCCAGGGTCGCCCCGCGCCATTCCCAGTTGTCCTCCGTCTCGTCGATGCGGATCTGCGAGCTTTGGATGGACTGGGTGTAGTAGTCCAGGTCCCTGCGCTCCACGAAGGCGATCTTCTGCCCGATGTCCAGGCGGTTGACGAAGTACGTCTCACCCGCGTGGATGTAGACCGCGTGGTCGTGGAGTTGTGACAGCGCGCTGCTCTCGTCCAAGGTCCCGATGACCCGCTCGCCCTCGCTCTCGTCCTGGATCGTGTACACCGGGCCGGAGATGTTCCGCAGATTCACCGTGGCCGCCGGGTACTCCGAGCTGGTCCAGTACCAATTGCCCTGGATGTGCCCGACGAACCGTTCCTCCTCCAGAAGCTCCAGAACCACATCGGCGTACGGCCCGAACAGCTCGACGGCCTCGTCCGCCAGCGGCAACTCCCGGCAGGCGCACTTGAGGTGGCCCAGCACCACGTGGGGGTTGTCCGGATCCACCACCGCCTGCTCCGGGCTCTTGGAGAATACGTAGTCGGAGTGGGCCATCAGGTATTGGTCGATGGGGGCGTTCTGACCCACAAGGAAGATCAGCGCCTCCTTGGCCCCGCGACCCGCCCGCCCCGCCTGCTGCCACAGGCTGGCCACGGTGCCCGGATAGCCCACGATGATGCAGGCGTCCAGGCTGCCGATGTCGATCCCCAGCTCCAGCGCATTGGTGCTGGCGACCCCCATGATCTCCCTGTCCGCCAGGCGCCGCTCGATCTCCCGCCGCTCCTTTGCCAGGTACCCGCCTCTGTAGGCATGCACCGACGCCGCCAGCCGCGGCGACACCGGCTGCAGCGCCTCACGCACATCGCGGAACAAGAGCTCCGCGGACAGCCGCGTGCGCACGAAGGCGATGGTCTGCACCCCGGCCTCCACCAACGAGGCCATCAGGTGCTTGGCCTCGCCCAACGGGCTTCTCCTGTCGCCTCCCAGGCGCCAGCGGGAGGAGGGGTCTGTGGCGAGCGTACCGCCGTCCTGGGGCGGGCCTCCGGTGCCCTGGTGGGGCGGGCCTCCTGCGCCGTGGTGGGGCGGGCTTTCCAGCCCGCCGGCCGGCGGTGTCAGCGGCGGCGGATTCCACAGCACGAAGCGCTTGGGCCCGCGCGGAGAGCCGTCATCCTGGACGAGAGCCATCTCCCGCCCGGTGATGCGTCCCGCATGCTCCCCGGGGTTGGCGATCGTCGCCGAGCAGCAGATGAACTGCGGGTGTGTCCCATAGTGGCCGCAGATTCTCGCCAGCCGTCGCAGCACGCAGGCCAGATTGGACCCAAACACGCCTCGATAGGCGTGAATCTCGTCGATAACCACGTACCGCAGGTGTGAGAAGAAGCGGTTCCAGCGGGCGTGGTGGGGCAGGATCCCCTGATGGAGCATGTCGGGGTTGGTGAGCAGGACGCTGCCGGTGTCCCGGAGCTTGGTGCGCATGTTCTGCGGGGTATCGCCGTCATAGGGGCCGGCGATGAAGTCGAGGCCCTGCTCCGGGCAGCGGAACTGCTCGATGGCCCTTAGTTGGTCCTGTGTCAGTGCCTTGGTGGGGTACAGGCACAGCGTGGTCGCCAGCGGGTCGAGCAGCAGCGCCTCGACGGTGGGGATATTGTAGCAGAGGGTCTTGCCGCTGGCCGTCCCGGTGACGATCACCACATCCTTGCCCAGGCGCAACTGCCCGATGGCCTCGGCCTGGTGGCTGTACAGGCTGCTGATACCGCTTTGGTCCAGGCGCGCCCAGACATACGGATGCAGCCCGCCGGGTACCTCGCCATAGCGTGCCGGGCGCGGAGGCAGGGTCTGCACGTGGACGATCTGGTCGGAGAAGAACCGCTGCGTCTGTAGGCCCTCGAGGATCGTCTCCGGTCCATGGCGGCGGTCGAGGGTCTCTCGTTCCACGCGCCGACGGTCTTGCGGTGATTCCATGGTTCTCCGCCGTTAGCCGTTAGCCGTTAGCCGTTAGCCGTTAGCCGTTAGCCGTTAGCCGTTAGCCGTTAGCCGTTAGCCGTTAGCCGTTAGCCGTTAGCCGTTAG
>Ga0334884_1004113_pt1 | contig 15437 bp, 10 predicted proteins | sample GraSluR1_MG_7_FD_207215 | JGI IMG/M metagenome (GOLD analysis project Ga0334884, IMG submission 207215) | Sludge microbial communities from methane-producing bioreactor in Wageningen University, Netherlands - Granular Sludge_12_05 R1 | ecosystem: Engineered > Bioreactor > Anaerobic >...
TTTCCACGGATATTTTGGGCTCTCGTCATGAAGAAGCTCGAAGAGCGCATATTGCGCCAGCGCCACCATCGCCACCATGGGCATATCCGCCACGGCGCTCCGGCCGTGCATCAATACCTGAGCGCAGGTCAGCAAGCCGAATGCCGCAAAAAATCCGGCGCGGACGGAAAACCAGCGCGACCCCATGTGAAATACGATCAGCACGAACAGGATGGTCGAAAGAACGGAGGGCAGGCGCGCCGCGAATTCATTCACGCCGAAAACGGCGTAGGCGGCGCGCATTATCCAGTAGATCAGAATGGGTTTGTCGAAGCGGTACTGGTTGTTGAAGTAGGGGACGATCCACTCGCCCCGCTGGATCATCTCGCGCGTGGCCTGCGCAAAACGCGGCTCGTCCCGGTCAATGAGTGGAATAAGGTGGTTGGCGGGAAGAAGGATGAGCAGGGCGATCGCTGCCAGGAGATAAGGCGCGTATCGTTTCAGCCAGTCGTCGCTTAAGATTCTGGTTCCTTGCTGCATGGGCGATCCTTTTTGCTCGTTCGCGGTGAAACGTATGCGGCGGGGGCAGCGGCGCGTCAATCTTTCTTTTCGTATTCCCCGCGCGCGCCCTGTTCTGCTAACGTGCACGGACGAGCAGGATTTGGTGGAGCAAAAGGTTATCGAGAAGCGAGGAAACAAGCATGATTTCGCGGTACACACGACCTGAAATGGGCGCGATCTGGACGGACGAAAACAAGTTCGGCATCTGGCTGAATATCGAAGTGCTGGCATGCGAGGCGATGAACAAGCTGGGCGAAGTGCCGGCGGCCGATTTGAAGAACATTCGTACGCGCGCGAAGTTCAACGTGCGCGAGATCGCTCGCATCGAAGCAAAGACAAACCATGACGTAATCGCGTTCCTGACGAACGTGGCGAAATACGTTGGTCCGTCCTCGCGCTTCATTCACAAAGGGCTCACAAGTTCCGACGTGTTGGATACCGCGCTGGCGGTCCAGATGGTGCAGGCGGCGGATATTTTGATCGCGGATCTGAAAGCGGTGCGTCGCGCGGCAGCCGCGAAGGCGAAGAAGCACAAGTTCACGCCGATGATCGGACGAACCCACGGCGTGCACGCGGAGCCGATCACGTTCGGGCTCAAGATGGCGCTGATGTACGATGAGATGGGCCGCGCATTGAAGCGGCTGGAAGCGGCAAAAGAGATTGTCCGGGTCGGACAGCTTTCGGGCGCGGTGGGCACACACGCGCACCTGGATCCGTTCGTGGAAAAATATGTATGCCGCAAGCTGGGATTGAAGCCCGCGACGATATCCACGCAGATTCTGCAAAGAGACCGGCACGCGGAATATCTCGCGGCGCTGGCGCTGGTGGGAGCGTCCGTGGAACGCTGGGCCCAGGAGTTCCGCCACTTGCAGCGCACGGAAGTGCACGAGGTGGAGGAGTTTTTCGGCAAGGGGCAGAAGGGATCCTCGGCGATGCCGCACAAGAAGAATCCGATCATCGGAGAGCGATTGTGCGGGATGGCGCGGCTGCTGCGCGGCTATGCGCTGACAGGCATGGAGAACGTTGCGCTGTGGCACGAGCGCGATATTTCCCACTCGTCGGCCGAGCGCGTGATTCTGCCCGACGCGACTATTGCGCTGGATTACATGCTGGTGAAAATGGAAGGGCTGGTCCGGCAGCTTCGCGTATTTCCGAAAGCAATGCAGCGGAACCTCGATCTGACGCACGGGCTGATCCATTCGCAGCAGGTGCTTCTTGCGCTGACCGAAAAAGGCATGCTGCGCGAGCGCGCGTATCTCGCGGTGCAGCGGAATGCGATGCAGTGCTGGGAGAAGGGTAAAGATCTCAAGAGCCTGCTCCTCGCGGACGCGGAGGTCATGCAGACGCTGAAAAAGAAGGACATCGAAGCGGCCTTCGATCTCTCGCGCCACTTCCGCGATGTGAACCGCACGTTCCGCCTCCTGGGGCTGGGCTGAGGGAAAACACGTTGTTGATCGCCCGGGAAAAAGGAGCAACAGGAGGACGCAGGACATGAAGAGATCAGCGATGATGAGCATATGTTTGCTTTTGGCCATGGGCCGGGTTGTGCTTGCAGAACCGCCCGCGACCGAACCGGATCTGGCCGCAAGAGTTGCACAGCTTGAACAACGGGTCGCCCGTCTTGAGCAGGGTGTTGCTCCTCGCGCGGAAGAATCGGCGGTTCGTGGCGACCGGCCGACTTTGCGCGAGCGTTTCAGGGCTCGAATTGAGCAGGACCGCGCCAAATACAATGACCAGGAGCTTTCCGAGATCGAGAAATTGTATCAAGTGGCCAACAGACAATGGAACAGCCCGGAAGCGCGGGAGAGCCTGAGGACGCTCGTGGAAAAGTATGGCCAGGCCAATCGTACGGGTTGTGCGATTATGTATCTTGGACAGATGACGGAGGATGACGAACGCGAGAAGTATCTGAAAAAAGCGATTTCTGATTTCAGCGATTGCTTTTACGGAGATGGTGTTCAGGTCGGTGCTTATGCCCGGTTTTACCTGGCTTATCACTATCAACGTTCAGGAAAGGATGAGGAGGCGCAAGCACTCTTCGACGAGATACGAAGAGATTACCCCGATGCAGTTGATCACAAAGGGCGTCTACTTGTAGAACAGATAAAGAGATGACGCGACGCCTTTTCGCGTCAGGTGAGGGTGCATGGAATCCATCCGCGGACGGAGTTGATCAGGAATAAAGCTTCGGCATCGCGCAGATCGCTCTCGCTCAAGATCCGCTCGTGAATTTCACCGCGCTCAAGGAGATGCGCGCGAAACACGCCGCCCAGCAGGCCGCATGAAATGGGTGGCGTAAAAAACTTTCCCTCTATGCGCGCAACCACATTGGCGATGCACGATTCCGTAATTTCTCCACGCTCGTTGCGAAGAATGACGTCGTCCGTATCCGGCCGCGAACGTTTTGCGTCGTCATACATCTCGCGGCGAGTGGTTTTGTGATAAAGGAAGCGGTTCGAGGAAGAAACGAAATCCGGCGCAAGAGCAACACGCCATGGATTCATGCCGCATTCACCGGGCGAACGACAAAAGCGGCCGCCGGCCGGTGCGGACTCAACCGTCGTCGTGCCGTCCTCCGCAACGAGCAGTCGCATGCGCATCGGCGATTGCGTGAACCGGGATGTTTCATTGTCGAGACGCGAGCGCACAGCTTCCTCATCCACAGGAAAAGAAAAATAGCGCGCGGTCTTTACCAGGCGCTCAAGATGCAATTCGTTGAAGAGGATTCCTTCGCCCGGTTGCCAGAGCATCGTTTCCAGAAGTTGAAAAGGACGGTGCTGCTCTCGCAGGATTGCCGTCTTGGTCAGGCACTCCTCGTATTCGCCATCAACGGTTGAATCCCACACGATTCCTCCGCCCGTTCCATATTCCGCAACACCGGTATTCACAGCGATTTGCACGGTGCGAATGGCCACGCTGAATTGCGCGCGGCGGTTGGGTGCGACGAAGCCGATGCAGCCGGTGTAGATGCCGCGAGGCGATGTTTCAAGCTCGGTGATTATTTCCATTGTCCGGATCTTCGGCGCGCCGGTGATGGACGCGCACGGAAACAGGGCGCTCATGATTTCAGGCATTGGCGCGGTTGTTTCCGCGCGCACGGTGGACGTCATTTGCCAGACGGTTGGAAATTGCTGCACATCGAAAAGAGAGGCCACTTCAACCGAGCCGGAATCGGCGATGCGCCCGAGGTCGTTGCGGACCATGTCCACGATCATGACGTTCTCTGCGCGATTCTTGCGCGATCTTCGCAGCGTTTCGCCAAGCGCCATGTCGTCTTCAGGGCGGCACCCGCGCGGCGCGGTTCCTTTCATCGGGCGGCAAATGATGCGGGATCCCTCCAGCGAGAAAAAGAGTTCAGGGGAAGCGGAACAGATAATTACGTCGCCCGTATTGAGGAAGGCGCCGTAAGGAGCTCGCTGGGCATGTTGCAGTCGGAGAAAAAGAGCCCATGGATTTTCATTCAGCTGTGCGCGAAGCCGGAACGTGTAATTCACCTGGTAGGTGTCGCCAGCGCGGATGTAAGCATGAATCCGCTCGATGGCAGAGCGGTAATCGTCGCGTGTCACGCCGGGCTGCCAGTCAAAGTGAACGCCGGAATCATTAGCGCGGCTGAAATCCGGCAGGGATATGGGATCTGCTTTTTTATAGAGTCCGAACCACGCATAGGGAATTGCCGGATTCCGCTTGAGTGTGCAAAAGGCGGGGTCGAAAGCGGGGGCGGCCTCGTACGTGATGAACCCAGCGGCGTGGAGGCCGTTTTTCGCGGCACAGTCCAGTTCTTCCATCAAGGGAATAACCTCGTGAACCTGGTTTGCGTGAAGAATTGAAGAGGGTTGCTTGAACAGGAGCCATTGATGCGTGGTTGCGTCGCGCAGCAGCGCGGTGCCGGGCGCTTCGGGTTTGAGGGTGGGCTTGAGGGGACAGGCTTTGTTCATGGGCACAGGGTAGCGTGTGGCGAATGTCTTGTCCACGTGCGGCCGATTTCGCTAAGGTAGGCCCGGTTTGCAGATGGACCCACACGCAACGAGGGGAACAGGACAGGTTTTTGCACATGAAGAAGAACACTACGGCGGCTTCGGCATATGCGGCGGCAGGCGTTGACATAGACACAAAGATGGAGGTCTTGCGCCAGGCAAAAAAGAGTATACGAAAAACATTCACGAAAGGTGTGGTCGGCGACATCGGGTCATTCGGCGGGCTTTTTCAATCGCCGGGGAAGAAGCATCTCCTGGTGAGCAGCACGGATGGTGTGGGCACCAAGCTGAAAGTTGCCCAGGCGGCGGGCCGGCATGACACGGTCGGACAGGACATCGTGAATCACTGCATAGACGACATCCTGGTCCAGGGCGCGGAACCGTTGTTCTTCCTGGATTATATTGGCGCTTCCAGGATTGAGCCGGCGGTTCTCGGGCAGGTCATCGAGGGCGTGTGCAAGGCGTGTCGCGAAAACGGATGCGCGCTGATCGGCGGGGAAACGGCGGAGATGCCGGGCTCCTATCCGCCGGGCGAATATGACCTGGTCGGAACGATTGTCGGTGCGGTGAGTTGGAAGCAGGTGGTCACGGGGGCAGGCATACGGCCCGAGGATGTGTTGATCGGACTGCCTTCGAGCGGTTTGCACACGAACGGCTATTCGCTGGCGCGCAAAGTGATTTTCGAAACGGCAGGCCTCACGCCGGAAGCGCGGTTGCCCGGGACAAGAAAAAGCGTGGCAGATGCATTGCTCGCGGTGCACCGCAGTTACTTGAAGCCCGTAAAAGCGTTGCTGAAGAGGATGAAAGTGCGCGGCATGGCGCACATCACGGGCGGCGGATTTCCGGACAACATCGTCCGCATTCTTCCGAAGAATACGTGTGCGGTGGTGGATCGCGGAACATGGAAAGTGCCGCCTCTTTTCCGGTTCATACAGGAAAAAGGCAACGTGGATCGCGAAGAAATGTACCGCGTGTTCAATATGGGGATCGGATTTGTGATCGTGGTTCGGGAAGAGCGCGTGGTCGAGGCGCTGGAAGTGTTGAAAGGGGCGGGCGAGAAACCCGTGGTGATCGGATGGATTGAGCGCGGCGCATCCGGCGTGCGGATGGTGAACTGAGTGCGGCAAAAGGAATGGTTATGAGCATAAAAAGAGCGTTGGTCAGCGTGACGGATAAAACGGGAGTTGTGGATTTTGCCCGGGCCTTGTCCGAGATGGGCGTGGAGCTGCTTTCGACGGGCGGCACGGCAAAGGTCATTCGCGACGCCGGAATACCGGTGAAGGACATTTCAGATTTCACGGGTTTTCCCGAAATGCTGGACGGCCGCGTGAAAACACTGCATCCGAAAGTGCACGGCGGATTGCTGCATCTTCGTGGCAACGCGGAGCACGAGAAAACGATTCGCGAGCATGGCATTCAGCCGATTGATCTTGTCTGCGTAAATCTCTATCGGTTTGAACAAACGGTGGCCAAGCCGGACGTAACCTTTGAAGATGCGATCGAGAACATTGATATCGGCGGTCCGTCCATGCTGCGGTCCGCGGCAAAAAACCATCGTTCCGTGACGGTGATTTGCGATCCGTCCGATTATGCGCGCGTGCTGGAATCCATTCGTGAAAACGGCGGCGACACGACGGAAAGCCTGCGCCGCGAGCTTGCTCAAAAAGTGTATGCGCGCACGGCCCAATATGATGCAGCGATCGCGGGCTACCTGGCCGGGCAGATCAAGGACTGCAACGGTCCGCGGCCTTTCGTGATGGCGTTTTCGGACGGGCAACGGCTGCGCTACGGAGAGAATCCGCACCAGGAGGCGCTTTTCTATCGCGACGCGTACTCCCCGGAAGCGTGCATCGGGCTCGCCGAAGTGCTGCACGGTAAGGAAATGTCGTTCAACAACTACGTGGACGGGGATGCGGCACTTGAAGCGGTGAAAGAACTGGCGGGTTCGCCGGGATGCGCAATCATCAAGCACACGAATCCCTGTGGTTACGCCACGGGCAAGAGTCTTGCCGAGGCGCTGGAAGCGGCGTGGGCGGGCGATCCGGTGTCTTCGTTCGGCAGCGTGATTGCCGTAACGGCTCCGGTGGATATCCAGGCGGCGGAATTTCTGAAGGGGCGTTTTGTCGAGGCGCTGATCGCGCCCGGTTTTGAACCGGATGCGCTGGAATTCCTGAAGGGAAAAAGCAAGGACATTCGCCTGCTCAAGCTGCACCAGCCGATGGCACCGGCGCTGGAAGGAAAAAACCTGCGACAGATCAACGGCGGAATTTTGCTGCAGGACCGGGATGTGGACGAGCAGGAACAGTGGATGGTTCCAACCGAGCAAATATTCCCGGAGGACAAGCGGGCCCTGGCGATGTTCGGTGTGAAGGTTTGCAAGCACGTGAAGTCGAACGCCATCGTAATTGTCCGCGAATACAAGCCGGGCTGTTACGCGCTGCTGGGAATGGGCGCGGGACAGCCGAACCGGGTGGATTCGCTCAAGAAACTCGCGGTGGCGCGAGCGCGGGAAAATATCCGTTTGATGGTCGAACGCGCGACGCAGTACGGACAGCACCCGAAGGATATCGAGGCCGATGTGATGGGCGCGAGCGTTCTGGTGTCCGACGCTTTCTTCCCGTTTCCGGATAACATAGAGGCGGCGGCTGAAGCGGGCATCCGCTACATCGTCCAGCCGGGTGGTTCCAAGAAGGACGAGCAGGTTGTAGCCGCGTGCGACAAATACGGAATTGCAATGGCTATTACCGGGGTCCGTCATTTCAGGCATTAAAAGGATTCTTAGCGATGAAGCTGTTCCGTTCATTGATGGCTGCATTTCTTGTCGCAATTTTTCCGGCGCGGGCAGACGAACGCGACACGCTGTACCAGGTGTCCACGCTGCCGGCCCTGGGCGCGGGTCTTTACGAGGGGTTTCGCCCTTACGAAGACATCCTCGGGAAAGGTGATTTCGGCATCGGCACGTTCAATGGGCTTGAGGGAGAAATGGTTCTGCTCGACGGGGTCGTGTACCAGGTGCTGGTGGACGGAACCGTGATGCGTCCGGGACCGACAAGCCTGTCTCCATTTGCAACCGTGAAATTTTTTAAGCCTGAGCAAACCGGGGACATCGCAGATGCGATGGATTACAAGGAAACAGCCGCGCTGCTGGACGGAATTCTTGTCACAAAAAACGTTCCAATCGCGATCCGGATCGAGGGTGTGTTTGAGTATGTCAAAGCGCGCAGCGTTCCGGCCCAGGAGCAGCCTTATCCGACTTTATCAGCAGCGTTGGAGCATCAGCGGATTTTCGAAATGACAAACGTCACCGGGACGGCGGTTGGATTTCGTTTCCCGACCGCCCTGGCCGGCGTGCAGGCGGACGGGTATCATCTGCACTTCATAACACAGGACCGGCAGGCGGGCGGGCACTTGCTCGATTTCCGGTTGCGGGATGTGCGTTATGAAGTGGACTATGCATATGATATGTTACTGGAATTTCCGCAGTCGGCGGAGTTTCGGGAACTTCGCTGATTCGCAGTCCTGAAGCGGAGAGATTCTCATGGCTTGTTGTCGAACGGCCACCCGTGCCGCTCAAATGCTCTGGCTTGCGCTGGCGATTGCCGCAATACCTGGATGCGCCGTTCAGGAAGCGCAGCGCGTTTCATCAACATCCGATTCACTGTTCGAGTACGAGGCAATCTACGACGGCGAACCGTTGATTCATCGCTTCATGAGAGGCGAGGCCTTGCCGGAACCTGCTTTCACGCTGATGCAGCCGGGAGTTGAAGCGCCGGTTGATTATGCCCGGTTCGGTGTGTTTCGCAGCACGGGGACCCCTGATTACCAGTACACCATCAAGAATCATCAGGGGCTCAAGGCCGCAGTCGGGGAGGGGATTTATCCCAACCAGGACGCCATCCTTGAAAATCCTGTATATCGCGAACTGCAGAAATCCGGGCTCATGAGCACGCGGCACTGGGACGCCATGAAGCTGCCGGATCCGCGCGCCGCCTTTTTTATATGGGCGGAAGCGCAGGAAGAAGAAGGGGTGAAGGCGTTTTTTACGGCGAATGCGCTGGAGCGGGCCGGCCTGATCATGCATGCGATAAAAGCGTATCACGCCGTCATTGTGCACTTCCCGAAATCCGCCTGCTGGAGCGCGGATGGGAAATTTGTCTGGTATGTGGCGCCGGCTGCGGTGGCCAATATTCAGCGGTTGTGCAATCAATATCCGGCCCTGGGCTGGCGCTATGAAGATGGATTTGTGCGGGTGATAAACGGTGAGGATACCAAACTTGAAAACGACATTGTGATCGTCCGTCCCGGCCGATTTGTAAGCCGCAGCGTCAAACAGCGAATCGGGGAATTGCCCGATTTGAGCTCGATGGAGATTGTTGAACGGCGCGGGGCCGGACGTGTGCAGGCCGTTAAATATTCCAATGGGCACTGGCAACTTCTCGTGGATGGCCGGCTCTTCATGGTCAGGGGCATAAGCTATTCGCCGACGGAAATCGGATACAGCCCTTCCAACGATTCCGAATTTCACAGCCGGTGGCAGTTTACAGACAATAATGAGAACGGGTTGATAGATGCGCCGTACGAGGCATGGGTGGATAGGAACGGAAACGGAATCCAGGATCCGCATGAACCGGCGGTCGGTGATTTTCAACTTTTGAACGACATGGGATGCAATGCGATCCGCTTTTTCATTCCCACGAAAAACAATGAATACGATCCGTCTTTTATCAACAAGCCGCTTTTCCGGGATCTCTATGAGCGATTCGGAATTTCCGTGATTGCCAGCGATTTTCTCGGCGCATACACCGTCGGTTCCGGCGCAAGCTGGAAGGACGGGACCGATTACACGAATCCGGAACAGCGGGCCCGCATGAAAGAGGTTGTCCGGCAGAAAGTGTTGGACCTCAAGGATGAGCCGTGGGTGTTGATGTGGCTGCTTGGCAACGAAAACAATATGCGCGGGGATCACAAGGGCGTGAACGCCACGCGGACGAATGCCTCCGCGCATCCGCGCGAGTATGCGGAATTCGTGAACGAAGTGGCGCAGATGATTCACGAATTGGATCCGGACCGATTGGTGGCGATCGGAAACCTGGAAACCGGGCTCGGCGAGTTCTATGCGAAACATGCGCCGGAAGTGGATGTTTTCGGGATCAATGCCTATCGAGGCGCCAATGGATTCGGCGCCTTGTGGCGCGAAGCACGCGCCCAGTTTGACAGGCCGGTATTGATCGTGGAATACGGATGCGATGCCTATGCGGAGGGCAAGGGCCCTGACGAGGCCGCGCAAGCGGCGTATCATCTCGGATGTCTTCGGGATATTGTCCTGAACCAGGGGGGCGGCGAACTGGAAGGCAACTCGATCGGCGGCGTAATTTTTGCCTGCGTGGACGAGTGGTGGAAGGCAGGCGGAGATCCGCGAACACAGGAAACTAATTCATCGTGGGCGGGTCCCATGCCGGACGGTTTAGCGCATGAGGAATGGTTCGGAATTGTCGGCCAGGGCAGAGGGAATAACAGTCCGTTCGAGCGATACCTGCGCGAGGCTTACCATCTATACCGTCATTACTGGTCGAGCGGTTGGTGATCAAATCACCGCAACTTTCAGAACGACTTTGTGCACCGGCCCTTTGCCTGCCAACGGTGCATGCGCGTCTTCCGGATAAAGAATGGCGTAAGAGCCGCCGGGAACAGGCATCCAGAGATCCGGCTCGTCACCATAAAATTCAATGTCGCGATCTGGATCGTAAGCTTCCGTGGGAATGCGGCACGAAGCAAGGTTTCGCCAGCCGATCAATTCTTCTCCGGCGACAACGTATTGAATGTCTATGAATCGCCGGTGCGCCTCAAGACGTGCCGCGGAGCGACCGCGCCCTTCATCATGGCTGACGATGGCAATGAGCTGGTCTTCGACCAGAGAGACACGGCCCGGCGGGTATTTGTCCAGGTCGGGCCGCCGGAGAAAATCGAAGGCTGCCCGGAAAAGAGGGTGCCTTTGCCCATGTTTATCTGCGTTGCTCAGCGTGTCGGTAATCATAAAAAAGTCCCCAAAATCGCTTGACCCACTTATAATAACATACTAGTTATGTACTAGATGGTTTTATGATTCGGTTCCCCCGAACCAGCGGCACGGGCCATGGGCGCTGTCCATCCCCTTCAGCCCCGGAAGCCCGTGTCGCATTTTTTCTCCAGCAGGCTTACGGCTGAAACTTGATATGCGCGGGCAGGCGGGTGAAGCGCAACAGCCCGTTATCCGTTTCGGACGGAACGCCGTTAACCGTCACCTGCAATGACCGGAGCTCCTGTGGCACGGGAAGCACAAAACCTTTTGGAGGATTTACATCGCCCGCCGCCATGAAGACATAGCCTTCATCGGCGCGCTTCATTCGATAGGCGATCCGTCCGAACTGCGTCGGAAGATTCTCCACCGTCACACCCGTGTCGAGCCATGCCGGATCAATCCCCGCGGCGAGAACGAGCGCGTCGTCGTGCACGTAGGAGAAAATGGAACGAACGGCGTTAATGTAGTCGGAGCCGACCCACGTGTGAGGCATATCGCCGATGTAGGAAGGCGCTCTCGGGGTTGCATGCACTACTTCAGCCATGTGGTTCCAGTTATGAGGCCGCATGGAGTCCTTCATGAAATGCCGGAACATGGCAAGCGCACGGTCGCGCTGGCCGACACGAATGAACACGTCGGCATTCCGTGCTTCGTAGGGAGTGAAAGTGTCGGCTGTGCCTGCATGCCGCTTCGATATGCGGTCCTGGTATCTATCGAACGTCTGCGCGAGGTAAGGCTGCGGCAGGTAGTCTGTTTCGTCGCATGCCATGATGGCGATGGAGGTGGAGGTAGGGTCTTCATCACCCAGCTCCGCGCATCCGGGAATATAGGCAATGTTATCGCGCTTGATTACCGCCATGATGGAAGACAGCAGGCATTCGCGCAGCTCTTTTTCTTCCGCGCGTATCCATGCGGCTGCCTCCGGATCGCCCATCTGCTCGGCCAGGTAGGCGCCGTCCTTCAATCCGCGCAGCATCCAGAAGTCGTCCCAATAACTATGCTTTGCCGGGAAGTAGCCTTCGTGGCTGTTGGAGGGCGGAAGAATGCCCCAGTATACGGTGTCTTTGTATTGGTCTGTGAGCCGGCGTCTGCGTATTTCGCGGCCATATTCCAGGGCACGGAGGACGGCCGGATAAACGCTGCGAACGAGCGAGTCGTCCTGAGTGAAGTCGTAATACTGGCGAACGATGAAAACGAACTGACCCTGGCTGTCGAATTCATGCCCCTCACCACCATCCTTGTTCGGGTTGTAGCCGATGGGTTGGCCGTTTTCCATGATGATGTAGGGAACCCATCCGTCGTCGTTTACAAACTGGCTGAAGTTTTCGATGAACGCCTTGACGGTGTCCGACTTACCCATGCGCAGGGCCGCGACGCCGGTCAGGGCTCCATCACGCATCCATGAATGATTATAATTTCGGGATCCGGGCTTGTACCACGGCGCATCGCGATTGATCAGCACATAGCCGAGATTGCTCTTCATGGTCTGGATCAGTCGAGCCTCAGGGATATCAATCACGACATCATCGAGAAGCTTCTCCCATGCGGCGACACTCTCACCCAATTTTTTCTCGAACGCGTCGGACGGGTCGGCTTGCCACGCAGGACTGACCTCGAAACCCTCGTGCAGAGGATAGATCACCACAACGTCGCGTGCCTCGCCTGCGGGAACGAGAAGGTCATATTGAACGGCCACGCCGATCTTTCCTTCGGAATCCATCGCCCGCGCAATTTCGGGGAAGCGGCCCTGGTTGAGGTAATCGTTGATTTCCCCTTCGCCCAGGGATGAGACGCCCATCCGGGCCGGTGCGGTAGGCAGGAGCAGTCCGGTGCGCCCATTCATGCGAACCATCGGGGGCTCGGCGTTGGCAAAGCATTCAGCGAACTCGATGCGGCTCATGCCGCCGTGCTGCCAGACGGGATTCAGCTGGATCGGTCGCACGGCAAGAACGAGGCTGCCCTGCATCGGTGCATCGCCGGAGTTGCTCAAGCGATAGCGCACGGCAGTAAACGCAGCGCCGGGGCGCCCGAACGAAAGAGCTGCAATATTCATGCTCCAGTCTTTTGCGGTCCAGTCCACGGACGGAAGCGGCAGGTAGTTTTTAACGAGGGATTGCGAAAGCTCAACGTTTGCCCATGAGACGATATCGTTATTCACAAGAACGAAGGGCTGGACAGAGAACGCACCCTTGAATGGTTCAAACGTGCCGGTCTCGCCGAGCAGGCTTTCCTGGCTGTCTTCCGGCAAGCCCACGACGGTCCAGAATTCCTGCTGGCGGGTAAGCCACATGGGGTAACGCCCCTTCTCGGCATCACGCGCACGCGCCTGGTATTCGCGCAACGGGGTGGCCTGCTCTTCGCCGCTTTTCAGCTCAACGCGCGCCAGTTCGTATCCATCGCCCGCACTGCTTGTCCGGCAGAAAATTCGCAGGTGCTGCGCTTTGACGCCGGAGAAGAAAACGTAATCTTTTTCCCCGTTGCCGAACGACTCGTGAAACGCGCGCGTCCATGTTTCGCCGTCATCCGACCATTCGACGTCGTACGACACCGCGTATTTCGCTCTCCACAGAAGCTCGACACCGCCGATGTGCATTTCCTGCGGAAGCTGGATAGCCAACCACTGCTCTCCATTTCCGGCGGATTCCCAGGACGTGTTGGGAAGTCCGTCCACGGCCAGCTCCGGTCCGCGTCCTGAGGCTGAAGAACTGGCGGAAGCCTGGATGGCCATGCCGTCGCCGAAAAATTCGATCTCCCAAATGGAATTGCCCCATCCTGTGCCGCGTTGATTACAGACAATGCGCAAAAACCTTGTTTGGACCGGCGCGAAGAAAAGGATATCGGTTTGTCCGTCACCCTCATCCACAACATAGATCGTGCGCCATTTTTTTCCGTCGTCCGACACGGCGATCTCGTACTTCTCGGTAAACGCGGTTTCCCAGGAAATCTTCATACCGGTCAGCGTCCGCGATTTCTCGAACTCGACCTGCCACCATTCGCTATCACCGAAATTACTACTCCAACGCGTGCCCATATCGCCATCCACTGCGAAAAGAGGCGCGTAGTCGCCGGTTCCGGATGAAGCAGTCGTTTTCATTCGCGGCGGCGCCGGAACATTGAAGTCCACTTCAAAGATGGAGAACCCCCACTCGGTTCCGCGGCGCTCGCACTCAATGCGAACAAAACGCGCGGGACGAGCATCGAACTGAAGCAGCCTGGCTCCGGCCCGCCCTTTCTGTTCGTCGAGAATCGTATCCCAGGTTTCGCCGTCCGAGGAAACAAGGACCTTGTATGCCGCGGCGAATGCGTCTTCCCAGTGAACGACAATATTGCAAAGTGTTTGTATCTGCCCGAAATCCACCTGCCACCATTGATCGTTGCTGAATTCGCTCGACCACCTGGTGCTCATGTCCTGGTCCATGGCCAAGTCAGGCGTTAATCCCTTCTCGACGGATGACGCCGTTGCGATCCAGGAACCATCATCCTCGAGACGCGTCAGCGCCGGCCCCTCTTCCTCAACCACAACCGAAGCCAGATCCGATTTTTGCCCTACAGGCTTTTCAATTTCCATCTTTCGCTTACAACCAACAAGGCAAGTGCAAGCGCTCACAAAAACACAAAGCACAAATATTAACCGAGTAATCTTTTTCATTGTACGCCTCCGGTGTGTATTAACCTGTGTGATATTCTTATAATGCTTAAGCCTGTTTTTCATTGCAACAGCTAAAAAATGGTCTGTTCATGAGGGGCATTGGTCTTAAACGGCATTAATCCTCTCCGCGTTCAAGTGCCTGAAGGAAGCTGACACCTGGAGACCACTCACCCGAACGAAGGCCTGCCGGCTCACATATTGTACCCTTCTGGTGGTCGGACAAGGATATTTTAGGGTTTATGTATTCTCGGCCTAGATCTTTCATTGTTTTTGACAAAGAAGTAACAGGAAGTGCCGCGCATATTTGTATGTCACCATCGGAAAGCCGCTCGGAATAAAGCTGTAGATCCTCAGGTATCGAGGTGTTTCTTCTGAATCCTGGAGGAACAATCATGTGGGCAATGCCGCATATGTTCGCTCCGTCTTCGTGAAGCAATAGCGCTGTTTCCCTACAGAAAACGCCTTGAGGAGTCCCATCTTTTCCCCTGGACCAAAGCAGAAGAACAAACAATCTCGACCACTTTGGCCTCGGGATCTGTGTTAAGCGATAGATTCCGCGACCCGCACGCTCCCAGTCACCTTTGTTCAGATGATACCCGTGAACACTGTCCGCATACCCCACGGAAACAGCCTGCGCCGCTGTAAAGAAACCACCTTGGCCTGAAGCAAGATCGCACAGTCTGCGCGCCAGATCCTTTGTTGATGTACCCATTAAACCCTCAAATATGCATATAACCTAAAATATTAGCCTTAAGCCGCTGGGGCAAGCGCAAAATATTAGGATATATGTTTTTTGGGTTATGGTTTAAAGGCCTGCTTTAATAGGAGAAAAGGGAAGCATGCATTGACGGGAAGGGGGGCTGCCTGCAAGAATCCGCACACAATGAATCAGTTTAAGGAAAGAAAGCTTTCGATAGGGTGGATTGCGGGGGGCTTGTTTCTTCTCCTTGTCTCGGGTGGAGCGAGCGAGGGGGCGTTGTTTCTCGATGTTGGGGAGGATGATGTTCCTGCGGAGTTCGGTTTTGGGTGGGACAGGTTTGAGCGGAACAACGAGCGGAGTTTTGCATGGGTCAGGCACCACATGGAGGCAGATGTTTGGATTGATTACGACTCAGCGGCGGCGGCGAAATTCGAGATTCTTGCCGCGGCGTACTACCAGCCACGCCGCCGGCAGTCTTTGGGGCTATATGTGAACGACCGGTTTGTCGCCGAGTGG
>Ga0334884_1004123_pt1 | contig 15400 bp, 10 predicted proteins | sample GraSluR1_MG_7_FD_207215 | JGI IMG/M metagenome (GOLD analysis project Ga0334884, IMG submission 207215) | Sludge microbial communities from methane-producing bioreactor in Wageningen University, Netherlands - Granular Sludge_12_05 R1 | ecosystem: Engineered > Bioreactor > Anaerobic >...
GCTTCACTCAAGATCTGAAGCTTTTCTGCTAAACTGAATTTTCTCCTGATTTTACTCATAATTCCACAAAATTAATGTCCTAAATTGATTCTACAAATTAGTCCAGTTAATTAGGGGGCTAAGACATAACTTGCCCCCTTCGCTCCATTTCCATTACAGAAACTTCATCACTACTACGGGGCAATCCGTCTCTGTACATCACATCGGTTTTAAGACTTCGGGGTGTGCCCGTTGTGCCGTTCCCTTCACATTGATGTACAGATTCCCGAGTTCCGTAAATAAGCCCGAATATAGGTCTTGCTGCCTGTATGACGCCCAACGCTTAGCCAGTAAACAGGTTTCCGCTAAGCTCTTTCACTCCGTCCCATACTTCGTAGCTTTTGTTGGGGTGTAGCCAACTTCCCGACACCTCATCAGCAGTTCACTTGCGTTCAACTCCTATATCCATACCTTGGTGTAATCGTGTTACACTTTTTCCTGAACGCTCAGCACCATAGCTCTTTACCACAGCACCTTCAGGTGGTTTGCCTCCTCTGCCTGTACAGCGAAGGCGGTGGGTCAACTTACAATTGTTTCCACCATCTTATTTACAGCATGCAGAACGTATTTTGCCGATGTTCTGCTTCTCGGCACACTATGGGCATTTGGCGGTTTGCGGGAGCGTTCACTGTCGCTGAGCGACAAAGTGAATGCGGGAGCAAAAACCTGCTAAATGCACTTCAGCCAGCCAATGACAATAGGCGTGTGTAAGCAGCAGGTTATTTAATTCGTCCAAACTTTGTTATAAGCTAGTTGACAAATTCTATCTGTCCGATCTTTAATGTTTTGTTCAGACCACTCTGTTTTATTTCCGTGATATTTTATAAAATCAGATACAGTTTTATAATTTGAATTAGCATATTTTGGCAGTTTTAGACTTAAAGCATCGTTTTCACAATTCTCATTGATAGATTGAGCTAATGGTAATAAATTGCCTATTTGGCATGTTTTTTCTGTACCGTCATCGGAAAGAATATGCTCAATTGAAATATCATTGATCGAGAATTCTCGATTCCCTTGCTTATAATATTCTATACGCTGTAGAATATAGTTAATTAGAATTCTGTTTGTTTTGTATGTTGGGTTCTTTGTAGAATAACATTTAGTAATAAAGTTTCTTCGAAATGACTCATAGTCAGGTTTTTTTTGTTCAAGCTCATCAAAGAAATCATTCATTAGGCTTTTAGTGAAGCTGTGCCTAATTTGAGGTGCATAGTCGTAGTATATTTTTTCTATTTTATTTGCAGCCGAAGAACATATAGCCGAAAATACAAAATGAAAATTTTCGAGTCTTCTTAAATAACTGATTAACTCTTTTTCTGTTATGATCCCTGTTTTGTAATTATGAAATAGTGATAATAGAATTGGTCTAACTTGCACTGTTCTGAACACCCAAAAACTATTGAGAATGAAGTTCAATTCAGTTAAGAGTTCAGTTCTGTTGTTAACTACTATTTCGCTATAGTATTCTGCATTTCTTTCAAGATCAGTTAAGAAATCTATCATCTTATCTTGTCTGATATTTATTTTGAAATAGTGATAAATTTCATCGTCGTCTTTTAATTTCTCGTATTTTGAAATCCAATAGTGATTTACAAAACTAATAAATATGTTTTCTGATTTAGATACAGATTCTAAATGATCTCTAAGCTTATTCCACTTTTCTTTTGCAGAATCCGTTGGGAATGTTTTAGGCAATTTTTTTAGAATCCAATTTTTCATTCTATCACCTAATTCTAGCTGTTTGCCTTTAGCGTTAAGGATCTCAAAAATTGTGTATGCGTCAATCTCGTCATTAACTGAGATTTCAATAATTTTTAAAGATAATAACTGATTCCTAAACGCTATAAGATACTTAATACCCTCTTCAATACCATTTTTCTCTATTTGCTCGTTAAATAAATCTAGAAAATAATTATAGCACTTAGATATTCTTTTTTCTTGCTCAGAACTTGGCTGAATATACTCTTTATCTTCAGATTTGTTTAGTATGCTTTCAGAGTAGAATGGTTCAATGTCATCATTTTTTATAATGAAGTATTCTTCTCCATCATCACTTTTCTTGTAAATATATGAATATATACCTTCAAGATATTGATCTTGGTTTAATCCCTTAAGTACATCGTAGAGAGCTGAAAGAATTATTGTTATCGTTGTAAGTCTTTGTTGACCATCAACGATACTCCTGTGTAGTCGTTTCTCCTTGATAAGCACACAGCTCCCAATAAAATAATTTTTATTCGTGTATTCACCATCTTTTAATTCAATGCAATCGATAACGTCTACCCAGAATTCTTTCCATTGTTTTTCTTCCCAAACATATTCTCTTTGGTTTCTAGGAATAATGTATTGAGTTTCTTTTCTTCCGAAAATGTCTCTGACTTCCCTTTCTTCTGCATTTAGTAAATCCATGGTATGTTGTTGTTTTTATTTTTTTTAACTTGCTGCTAACATCTTAGTGTTTTATTCCAAATTTCCGAATGCCAAAGTTATTGAAAATATTTTAATTTTCAAATACAGTAACTATTATTTATACCTCTGGCGGAAATTAAGAATAAAACAAGTTGAACGGAACCGATTGCTATGGGAAAGATAATATCCCCGGATGGCTTTTTCAGTGGCAGTTCTCTTACAATTCATGTTTGTATAGCTGATTTTACGGGTCATCACTTATTAATAGTATTAAACTTGTTCCTGTTTTGACATAGTCTTCCCTAACAGATTTTGATCATCTTTTTTTGAGAAATCATCAGATGTTAAAGAACTCATTTGAAGTCACTGTTTTAGCCAGGCTCAACAGGCAAAAGTCTCCCGACAGGATGTGAAATAAACCTCCCCATGTTACATTTTGGGCAAAGTGATGGATCTTTGCCAGTTAACAACCACATTACTTCAGAAGCTTGTAAACCGTCAAGCGTCGATAGACAGGTAGTAGTTTGTATTAGTGAAAAACATAAATCAAGTTGTGACCTTCTGTTACACATGGCCATAAATCCAAAGTAACGTATTTTACAAAAACCCGAAGGTAGCACATGTTGAACGAATCGACGAATGAACTCTCCTACATTCAATGTCATATCTTTCCGTGTGCCTCCCGATTTATTATCCTTATAGTTAAAGGTGACTTTCCCTTCACTGTAATTCACAATCCGATGATTGCTGATAGCCACTCTATGGGTATAATTACCCAAATACCGAATCAGGTTTTCAGGTGTTGCAAATGGCTTTTCGGCATACACAACCCACTTGTTTGCATAACATCTTGTTTTCAGTGTTTCAAAATCAGGCAGATTGTCAGGTAGTTTGATTTGGTGTTGGCATATACCATCGTGTATCAATCTACATAGTATACCTCTGAATACCACACTGAGTACTTTAACCGGAACGAAAAAAGTTTTAGCACTCGGAATCCATTCCATACCATCCTCGGACAAGCCACCGGCTGGCACAATGGTATGGATATGTGGATGATATGTCAGCGTTTGGCCCCAGGTATGTAATAAAGCAACAATCCCGGCCTGGGCTCCCAAATAGTGGATATTTCTTGCGCATTTTAAAAGGGCTTCTCCGGCGGCTTTAAACAACAGACCATATGCCACTTTTTGATTCATAAAAAACAATCCGTGTAAACAAGAAGGAATGGTAAACACAATGTGAAAATGCTTTACCGCGGGTAAATTAGCTGACAACTTATCTACCCATTGCATTCGTTTTACATACTGACACTTTGGACAATTTCGGTTGCGACACGAATTATACGACTGTACCTGATGATGACAATGATTACAACATAAGGTATGACCGCCAAGTTCACTGGTACGACAAGTCATGATATCGTACAATGCCTTTTGTTGTACAGCGCAAAAAGCATGTTCGTTCACAAAAGAATGTTGATTATCACGTAGTATGTCTGCAATCTCGATTGCATGCTTTCTGTTTTCCATAGTGGCCTTATATCGAGATTATTATGGCATCTAATGGAGAGGTAATGCTGCTGGGATTCAAACGGGCAATGTGAAGGTAAGTTGCTGTTGTTTTGAAGGAGGTATGACCCATGAATTCCTGAATCTGCCTAATGTTTACCCCGGCTTCAAGCAAATGAGTTGCAAAAGAATGTCTTAAAGTATGTACAGTCACATCTTTTTTAATGCCGGCTTTTTTGGCACTACTCATAACAACATGACTAACCATCGTCTCAGACATCTGTTTGCCCTTACTTCCTATTGGTTCAAACAAATACGTCGAGGGTCTTTCTGATAGATAGTATTGGCGAAGCACAAAAAGGGTTGTCTCAGAAAGTAAAGTATATCGGTCTTTCTTACCCTTTCCCTGTACCACCCGGACTCGCATGCGTTGTGAATCAATGTCTTTGAGGGTCATTTGTATCACTTCCATTTTACGCAAACCAGCCGAATAGGTAAGCATGATAATCGCTTTGTGTTTGAGGTTAGAAGTGACCGATATCATACGTCCAATCTCAGAAAGCGATAACACAACAGGCAATTTTTTCTCTGATCTTGGTCTTTTTACATGAAATTCCTTCCATTCACGATGGCAAACATCAACATACAATAATTTAAAGGCACTGATCAGCTGATTGATAGTGGAGACGGAGGCCCTTTTTTGGGTAATCAGGTATTGAAGGCGGGACTTGAAGTCTTCGGTATCGACTTCATACAAAGATTTCTGAATAATATGCTCCAGATTTACTAATAAAGAACAGTAGGTTTTAATGGTGCGTCCACTGTAATTGCGAATCTGCATCTCCTTGGTCAGCAGATCCTCGAAAGGTTGAAATGAGCTACTCATGATGATAATTTTTAAAGTGTTTAACACCTCAAAATTATCACGAATTTTAATTACCGGGACGGTTTAGTTCAACATTATTGTAGGTGGTGAAAATCTTTATAACGACAATTGTGGTTTGTCCGTTTGGTCTCCCGGTGGCTCAACACCAACAGTTACAAGAAACACTCTAAACTCACCAAATGGCTTTGAATTTCAAGCTTCAGATGGTGGAAATGGGGTGGATGTTCGTGTGTCACAAGTAATACATGGCAATGGTTATTATGTTGTTTCATTTTGGGCAAAAGTAGTTTCAGGTACCCATTCTATTAATATAGATTTGGCCGATAATTTTGCAGGATCATTTGTTTTGAATACCAGCTGGAAAAGAATTGAAGCTATCGCTAATGTGCAGAATTACACTCAAACAATCTACCATTTTGTGGATATCTCTACCAGTTCATTCATGACCTGTTATATAAAGGATTTTCAGGTTCAAAGAGGTAATAAATCTACGGAATACAGAAAATCTACGGAATTTATCACTCAAGCAATACAGGGTAGCACTGATATTAACGGAGGGCTGGTTGCAACTCATTTGTTGATGCTTAAAAACAGTAGTAATACTATAACAGGTGGAGTGTCCGGGTTAAGTTCAGATAATATTGGATTTTGGTCAGGAGGAACTTACAATGAAGCATTAAATGGATTAGTAAAGGCACTAATTAGAAAAGATGGAAGTGGTCACTTTGCAGGAGGCAATATAAACTGGGATGTCTCGGGAAATATCTCCCTGAGAGGTTTTGTCGATGCTATTGGAGGACGAATCGGTGGAATGACAATTCAACACAACTCATTGTCAAGTAATGGAATTCGCTTTTCGGACACGCCTGTAGAAACTCTCGCAAGTTTATTAACTCCTTCATCTGCATCGTTTTATTACCAGTCAAGTTGGAATGTTGAGGCGCAAAATCAAACAGCCCGTGCTTATACACAACAAATCTACCTTTCTTTTGAAGCAAGCATTTCATTTATTGCATCCACATATTCAGATGGAGTTGATAGTAGATGGAGAGTTGAAATAACAGGTAATGATGGCACAGCTATTTACGTTGATTCAGGTTTAGGAGGATTAAATCAAAAACTTTACACTGTGAGTTTGGGTGTGGGCACATACATTATTAGCGTTTATTCATTCAGCACAGCAATAATTCATCAGATAGCTACAAATGCGGCAATTATCTCAGGTTCTCCCTCAAGTAATGTTATTCAAGCTACCGGATACATGAATCAAACCAAAGTAGGGAATAATGGTTTGTACTCTTTTTGGAGCAATCAGCTTTATCTGTATTTCTCTAGTCTTGTCGGATTTGAACTAAAAGGTCCAACGAATATGCCTGGAGTTTTAGCTAGTGGAAGTATATCCAGTGTAGGAGGTCATACCAACTATTGGGGTGCTAAGATAAACTCCTCAAACGCAAGTTATACATCAACCGGAATCTATGATGTTCCACACTTTGCAGGTTCTACCTATCAGGTGATGATTCAGCCTACAATCGATAATGTTCGGGCATCTGTCACATCAAAAGGTTACAATAATTTCAGGGTTCAGATTCGAACTAACTCAGGCACAGCAACAATGGGAAGTTTTGATTATGTGATTGTTGGGAGTAATTGAAGAGTTTCAAAATTCTCATTTGACAATTTGATGAATTGTCATGATTTTTTTTCTATGTGCTAACATTAGGGGGATCAGTGATTTTGAAAAAAAGTTATAGACTTGGATAGTTGAATTAGAATGTTAATTATATTCAAATATAGAATAATATTTAGACTAGCATTCCTGCATTTCATTTATAAACTCCATGACAAATATCAATTAACATTGCTATGGATGTGAATGGTGTTTTGTATGTGTATGTAACATTAAATTCTTTACTGACAGAGTTTAATTTACAATCTCGAAAAATTTATATAATGCGTGAATTCCTTGCAAAGTTTATAAGTGTGCTTACATTATGTGTACCTGTTTTACGCAATATATTTTTTCGGTGAGTATTCACGGTTTGTTCACTTATAAATAATTTATCAGCTATATTCTTATTCGTAAAACCGTCATTTATCAATTTTATAATTTCAAGCTCTCGATTAGTTAGTGAAATTCGTTCAACTTCTTTTGATATTTTATTATATTTTTCTATCTCGTCCAAAATTTCAGTTGAGAAATAATCGCCGTCTTCATAAACAACTTTAATAGCATCCAATAATTCGTTTTTATTAACGGATTTAGGTAAAAAGCCTTTAATATCTGCTTTTGTAGTTAATTCTGAAATAGTTTTTCCATCAATATTCATGGATAGAATAATGATTTTGAGTTCTGGAAAATCATTCTTTAAAATAACAGCCATTTCATAACCACTTATTTCCGGCATCATTAAATCAATCAGTACGATATCAGGCTGTTCCGGTGCATTTTTAAGTTTTGAAATAAAATCACTTCCGCGTGTTGAATCAAATATTACTTTCCCTTTATTATAACTTTCCAACAACAATTTAAGTCCATCAATTATTATTTGGTGGTCATCCAGAATTGCTATTTTAATAATCTCACTAACCATAAATATTTATATAATCAATTAATCGGAATATGGAAGGCAGTAACTGTACCTTTATCCGGTTCTGAATTAATCTCCAGTTCTCCCTTTAGAAATTCTACTCGTGTTTTAATATTGTGTAATCCTATTCCTTTTTTCATTTCTGAATTTGTATCAAATCCAATTCCGTTATCTTCAATAAGCCCATGTAAAAAGGTATCATCTGCATCAAGTGTGACAAAAATATGTTTTGCATCAGCGTGCTTGATTATATTATTTAAACATTCCTGAATTATTCTGTAAACATTGATTTTAACAGTGCTATTTAAACTGTCCGGCAATTCCGATATATTAACGTCAATTTTGGTATTTGGATTTTTAAATTTAAAGCATAATTCTTCCAAAGCAACTTTAAGTCCTTTTGAAATAATAAAGCTGGGCAATAACTGGTGCGATACATCACGTATTTCATTTATTGATTCGTCTACCAAATCTAATGTTTTAAAATAAATTTCTGAAACTTTTGCGTCTAATGGTCTTACGTGAGTCTGCATAAACTGCAAATTCATTTTTATAACGCTTAAGAGCTGTCCTAAACCATCATGCAATGAAGCTCCAATTTTGTTTTTTTCATTTTCTTCCGTTTCAAATATAGATTGTGTTAATTTTTGCTGTTGCTCCAGTTCTAATGATTTTATTTTGGATTCCTGTCTGTATTTAAGTGCTCTGTACAGAAAAAAAGCAGTAAGTAATATACCAAAAAGAGAAATTAATGTAAACCAGATAATTAAATTTTTATTTTTGATCTCGTCGTTTTGTTGGACTATAGTGATTTCTTTTTGAGCCAGGTTATATTTTGTTTCCATTTCAGCAATTTTCTCCGCTGAAGCCTTATTATTCAGAGAGTCCTTAAGACTTAAAAGTTCAATTAAAATACTCGAAGCAGTTTTATAGTCTTTTTTACCGAGATAATTTTGATATAATCCAGAAAGAATAAAGGCTTTTTTTGCTTCCAGGTTGTTTTTATCAGCAATTTCTAATGCTTCCCTTGCTATTTTTATACCTTCATCATATTTTTTATCTGAAGCATAAAGCTGTGAAAGCTGTGCCATATCGGAAATTATATAAAACGGGTCTCCGATTTTTTTTCGCACAAACATAGATTCTTTTACAGATTGGATAGCTTTTGGAATTTGATTGGTATTGGCATATATTTCAGCAAGGATATTTAATGAATTTGCTTCCGTTAAAAGTTGCTTGTATTTCCGGGCAAGGACTAAGTTTTGCAAAATAATTGTTTTTGCTGAATCGAGAGAGTTTAACGCTCCATAAGTAACAGCAAGGTTCAATAGAGATGCAATTTTATTTTCTTCAATGGAATCAGAAACGTGGCAATTTTTCACCTTCAAAAACCATTTCTTTGCTTCATCATATCTTTGCAACTCCATATTTGCCCAACCTATTCCATTCAAAGTAGCTAAATAACTAACAGTGTCTCTTTCAATAGTTTTATCATCCATTAGCTTGAAATATTCATCCAATGCATCTTTATGTAGTCCTTTCTTAATGAAAATAGAACTATTTAATAGTGAAAATTTACGCTTTAGACCGATATCTTTTACACCTTTTGAATTAATTTGATGACCTAAATCAAGTATCATCAAAGCTGAATCCAGTTTACTTACCCTGTAATAGTAAGTAGCAAGGTAAAGGTATGATTTGCTCAAATAAAAACTGTTATTTTTCTTTTTTGATAATAAAACGGCTATGTTAGAGTATTTTTTAAGTGTGTCATAAGGAAAAGTTCTGTATTCACTGCAAAATTCGAGTAGTGATTGAATTTTCTCTTCTTTATCAATTGCTGACTTGTATTTATTGAAATATAAATCGGCTTTAGGACTATTGCTGTAAGCAACTAAAACCGAAAAAATAAATAATATTGAAACAATTTTTTTCATAAATCTACAAGATCATTTTCTGATAAAACATTTAATATTTCAAATATAATATATTATTTCCCCGATTTTAGCAATCCAGCTTGATTTATAATAAACATTTGGTATAGTACAAAACCGATAATCTACTTTTGGCGTAAAATAGTAACTTGTCTGTATGCCGTTTCCGGTCTTGTTCCTATAACACCCAAATATACTTTACCATGTAGGTATTTAAGTTTTTCTATTGTACCATATTTCAGGAAACTGTCTGAACCTATTACTGTATTTACACCACCGGGTGATAGCTTGTAAACCGACGTAGCTGTTTTATCCGAACCATTTTTACCGTAACCTGTATAGTATAAGTTTCCTTCTTCGTCCAGATCCAAATCAGATTTGTCTTTTTCACCATAAGTAATGCTTACGTTATCTAATTTTTGCATAAATGTTTTAGAAGTGAAATTATAGACAAACGTGGAATATTTATCTGTTTTTTCATTGTATATGTAAAAGGACAGAATATTACCATCAACAGAGTAATGACGGTATGTTTTTAGAGGTAATTGCAATGGGATTGACAAAGTAAGTTTTGCCACAGAAGTCCGGTGTATCATCCATTTCACTTCTTCATTCGGACGATTTCCGAAACCTGTTTCCAGCTCCGTAACTTCCAGTTCATTTTCCCTGAATTCTATTGCAACACTTTTACCATTTACGCGTGGTTCGGTTAAACCCCCATGAGTAGCGTTTGCTTCCTGATAATAATAATGTGTGTGGATGGTTCCCATAAAATTCATACTTTCATCTGCCATGTTTGCTCCAAATATATAAAAACTTCGCGGGTTTAAATTGATTGTCGGATTTCGAAATGCCATATCAAAATCACCACTTTGATATTGGCTGAAATTTACATTGCTGTTCTCATCATTCGATGCCTGACCTTTCATTAAATAAGCTTTCAGTCCGTTTTTATAATGCTGGAAACCACTAACAAAATAATTGGTGTATGGCTTAAAGGCTTCCATTTTAAGGTTATAATACTCACCATTGGAATAGTACTGGGGATTTCTGCTAATAACCTGATTGTACATGGTCATTGCAAATTTATTCAAAGTTAGTTTTGCAGGTGATTTTGTATTTAAATCAATGCTTTTCCGGTAACAAGTATAAATTCCATCCTGCTGACTTTGCCACCAAGTCCAGAATACAAGATTGAGCTGATTTTTCTCATCCACCGTAAAATCAGATATTCCGGCTGTGGAAGTATTTTCCCTTCCAGACAAAGAACCGACATTCATCATAGAGTCATACACACTTTCCCATTCAGCTTTATCGTGAAGCAAATTGACAACTGCAAATGGGTCTGCAGGATTATTCGGGTCTTCCGGTGTATTAGTTTCTGTTTCGCAAGATAATTTAAATACCGTGGAAACTATTAATAGTAAAGTAATACATTTTGTAATTTTCATTATTGTCAATTTATTTTTGTCTTATAAAAGAAAGCTGGTGAATATCATAACCTGTTTTTTCCCCTGTAATGCACATGTAAATTTTTCCGTGCAGGAGTTTTAATTTTATAACCTGACCGGATTTCAAAAAGTTATCAGTTCCAACTAACGAAGTAGTGTTTCCAGAAGAAATTTTATACACTGAAATTCCATCTTTTTTTGTTCCGCTCCGGGCATAACCTGTATAGTACAAGTTGCCTTCTTCATCAATGTCAACATCACTTGCTGCAGAATCGCCGTATTCAAGAGAAACATCATCTAATACTGTTTTAAATTCCTTGGTGTTGAAATTATATACAAATGTGCTGTATTTGTTCGTTGTGATATTTTTCAATGCAAAGCTCATAATACTGCCATCCGAGTTGTAATGACGTATTGTTTTATATTCATACTTTGGATAAAGGTAAGGCTGTTTAACCCATGATACATATGGATTGTTCCACGCAATTTCGACAATATTAGTTGCTTTGGTTCCAGTTAAAGTTTCTTTTTGAAAATTGCCGGTGTCAGTAAATTCTATCGCCTGCAATTTATTTTCCTGAGTAAATCCAAAATAGACACTCGGTCCGCTTGTCCTTGCCTCACAGAAAAGTTGATATGTTTGAATATTTGGTTTAACATATTGAAATATGGCATAATCCACGTGAGCATTGGTTGATTTATAGTTGAATTCTTCATTGTCCTTTTTATTCAAATTCCAAAAAATAACCGCAGTATAGAAACTGCTCTTTCCTACAGCATTTTCATAACCAAGTTCCAGTGCACCTAATGGATAAAATGCTAAAGCAGGATAAAAACTAATATCTCCCTGAAAAATGGCTCTGTTATAAGAAATTCCACCACCGCCTTCGTTTGTTAAATAGCCTTCTGCAAAGTAATTTGTATAAGGTTTGTAAGATTCAAAAGCAAGATTGTGATCTGCCTGATAATTTAATATATAACGTGTAAATACAGTTTCTTTAGCTGCATTAGGATTCTGCGGGATCATTTTTTTACCTGATAAATCCCAGGTTCTACGATAACTCTGATATAATGTAGATTGCTGTGAAGGCAATACCTGATAAAATACGAAGTTCATTCGTTGTTTCATATCCACTGTTAAGTCACTGATACCAAGACTTCCCTTAGCGCCTGAACTCAATACGCGTACTTCCATCACGGTATCCCACACATTTTCGTAAGAGGAATTATCATTCAGTACATTCACAGTTTCGTATCTGTTGGTAGTGTTATTCGGATCTTCAGGCGGATTAATTTCCGTTTTACAAGAAATAAAAAACACTGCTGTAATTATTATTAAACCAGAGAAAATTTTAGTAGTTTTCATCAATTATATAAAGAATCACTCTGAACTGCCAGAGATTAATTTGAATTAAATTTTTACAGACCCACCAAATTTAATTTCCAGAATCGGGTGCGCTTTCGTGTTCTCAATGCCGTTTGTCAGGTCGTTTTCTACGCCCGGAATAAATAAATATCCTAAATCTACTCCACCGAACATTGTTATTCTTTTCCATGGTCGGATTTCGTATGTCATTCCGACAACACCGCCTAACCCTATCCTTCTCACGTAACTCTCAGAGCCATTGTGATATTCTGCCATACCCATACTGGTAGCCACAGCATGTAGTTTAGTAGTCATAATACCATTTCTCATCGCTGGGTATCCATTGTAGTAAGCCCTTGAATGTGTTTGCCATTCCAACCCTCCCTGAAGTCTTGCATATAATCCGGCATCACCAAAAACTCCAGCCATTAAATCCACAGAAGGTCCAAAAACAGAGCGATATTCAGAGGTTCCTTTATAGAAATAAACTTTATCGCCGGTTTCTGCAACAATAAATCTGGTTTTTCCATCTACAAGCTCATCCTTCATATGATAAGTAGCACCTAATGAAACACCTTTAAAAGTACCCATGTGCCCTGCTACTCTCACATCAGCAATAGTTCCTAACTCATATGCAGCCTGTACGGTAGCAATGGAAGCTAAATTTATTTCTTTTAATTCTGTGTATGGAATTGGAATATTAAGGTACGCCCGAATACGTAATTTGCTAAAGTCTAAACTTTCCTGTTCTACTTGTGCTTTTGCAGAAAATGTAGTACTTATCAGAGCTACACTGAATAAAATTTTCAATAATTGTTTTTTTGTTTTCATGTTTGTTAGTTTTAGAATTCGAATTATTTTTTGAAAGACTATCATCACCGGGCGAACTTCAAAGCCCATCCGCTAATTCCGATCTCCAACATAATACAGAAAAAATGAAATTCATGAGAAACTATTCTTATAAAGTGATTCTGGATACGAGCAGTTTGTCGCCTTTTGGTGTTTCGCTAAAAAAATAAACGTAATTGCCTATTCTCACGCGGTCATACCTGTCGTACAGGTAAAATTTGTTTTTCTCGTCCTGACCTAATGTTTTAAATTCTGTACTATTGCCGTTTTCCAGATTTATTTGACCATACTGAATGCTATAAAACGGCATGTATGAAGTGCTTGTGACATTACTTGTAGCGGTAGAGTAATGGTCTGTTTCTTTGTCAATAGCTTTGACCATATCCATAACCCATTTTACGGTTTTTCCATCCTTGCTTTCATACACGTAACTGCTGGCTGGAAAATTATCAGCCGTCATCGGGGAGTTATTTAAAAATCCTTTTTTGTTTTTCTGGTCAAGATTCACGGTGTAATTTCTTACCAGATTTCCGCTGGGAGAAAATTGCAAAAGATACATTCCCTGGTATACTTTAGTGTATGCAGGACCTGAAGTGGACGTAGAAATTCCTGTCATAGCTCCCAAAAGTTTGTTACTACCTAAGCCACCACCGCCTGCTTTTGTGTCTTTGTAGTCTTGTAAGGCGAGCATCATCATTCCATTAGATAGCACCTGAAAATTGTCTGTAATGAATTTTTTACCATCAAAACTCAACGGTTTTTTCATATCAGGCCCTGCTACTGCTTTGTCGTTTAGTTCTTTCATTGGTGTTTCCGTAATCATTTCCATAGCACCGTTTTTCACTTTGGCAAGAATAAAATCGGTATATTTTTTTGCATCCAGCAAGTCATCAATCTGAGATTGTGACGAAGTCATTTCTTCTTTTCCTGAAAGTATTCCTGCTATTTTGTTAACTCCACCCAGAATGTTTGAATTCATGTCAGTTTGTGATAGTGAAAGTTCTTCGTCACTCATACTTGTCATTGGAACAGTACTTCCTAAAAGGCTGAAAGCCGATTTACCGTTTTTTTTAATGGCAGGCCCATACAAGTAGACAGCATCTCCGTTATCATACGCATTTAGAATTCGGTAACCACTTGCAGGCGAAGCAAATGAGAAATTTTCCTTAATTTTACCATCCGGGCTGATACGTAAATACTGCAATTGTTCCGTATTGTCATTATTCGGTGCCAGTACTAATACCCAGTCACGCGGCATTTCTTCATTGGAGATATCGCCGCTGAGATTATCCTGTAACGGACGAGAGTAAAGCAGTGTCATATAATTGGGAAATTTTACATTTTGGAGAACTTGCACATTACCTTCGTTATCAACTTTAATTAAATCATAGTTTCCTTCCCCTTTGATGTTACCTTTACCAGGATCGTAAGCAAGTGCCAGAATAGAATTATCACTTTGTACAGCATATGCACCGCTGAAACGGTATTGTTCCCCTTCCGCATTATTCAGTTTTTGGCTTTCGAGCAATTTTACTTTCGTTTTGTAACGTCCAGCCCACCAATCCCATTTTTTAGTATATTGGCGTTTTTTATAAGTCATTTTTCCGGTTAATCCTGCTGAAACGGCTATGTTCTGACCTAAAACTTCATCGCCTTTGTATGTAAATCCCTTGTAATTTTTCTGTGCCTGTTCAATTTCCCATTCATTGTCTGATTTTCCTAACAGGTTACAATCGGCATCAAAGGAATAGGTTTGTGTACGTACTTTATTTTTCTTGCCGGGTAGAAAATAAATGAGATCAAATTTACCATTGTCTTTAGTTTCAATTCCACCCAGGTAACCATTGTCGGCTTCTCGGGAAATAGGATAGTTCTTTTCAAGAATTAATTCCTGCGACATTACATTCATTGTGCCTGTAAATGTGCACAATAAACTAAATAAGAATAGTTTTGCAGTTTTCATAAGTGTTTAATTTGAAATAATCATTTGCAAAAATACTTTCTGAGACTGCGCAAGTCAATACCCGAAACTGGGTATATTAAAAGTAGAAAAAGACAGAACAAGTGATTTGCTTTGTCTGGATATTCCGGTCAAAATGACTTGTCTTTTCCGCCAATAATCGACTGTACGACGCCAACGGCAATCAATACGCCGATTTTAACAAAGTGATTACAATAAAAAAGGAAAACCGGAACATCAATGCTCCGGTTTTCTTTTTCTACTGCAATCCCTGCTTTTTCAGTTCCCTATATTCAGCACCCGTTATTGGCCTAAACTTAAATGCGTTGTAGAATAATCTATACACTTCATCGTATTTCTGTTCTGCAAAAGCCAAACGAATTTTCCGTTCTGCTTCTCTT
>Ga0334884_1004125_pt1 | contig 15392 bp, 8 predicted proteins | sample GraSluR1_MG_7_FD_207215 | JGI IMG/M metagenome (GOLD analysis project Ga0334884, IMG submission 207215) | Sludge microbial communities from methane-producing bioreactor in Wageningen University, Netherlands - Granular Sludge_12_05 R1 | ecosystem: Engineered > Bioreactor > Anaerobic > Unclassified...
CCATTTGAATAACAATGCAAGCCAACAATAGCAACATTGCTCCATTCCTGCTTGCCTGAACCTGACTGCTGGATAAATGTATTGCTAAGAATAAACCTTGGTCTTGTCCCAGTACCCCAGCTTGTTATAACAGCAGGCTCACCCTTGGCGCGCCCATCTCTGCTGACATTTCCAATGTTTCCATTCCATGTGTCACCTCTTTTGAATAAAACCCAATCAGGAAAACCACTCCTCTGTTGCGCTCTTGCTGCACCAATTGTTGCGTACGCATTGATGATGCCTGTAGGGTTGCGTGGGTCGCTGCCAATCTCAGGATCGTTTGGAATATATATTTGCCCTGTACTGTCGTTGCCAGCATTACTAACATATATCAGTCGACTATCATCGGATGGTGTGAGTATAGTCCATCCATCTTCGTCTAATGGAATGCCTGTGAAACGTTCTGCCCAATTTGGCTCTGCTTCAGCATATGGCACTATAACCCCAAATGTACATATTAGTAACAGAGTAGGGATTGTCGTATAAAATATTTTAAAATATCTATGACAAAAATTAGTAACCATGGAAGAATTCCTTAGAGTATGATAATAATTCATGACTTCTTATAAAACACATTTTATAAAGAAATTCTAATAGTGTAAATATCTTAGGTTGGATTTTTAAAAAAATCTCAGAAAGGCATAACTTTATTGCTTATAGTGTTGTATGGCATAACTTTCGATCGCTATACTCTTAATTTATGATCAATATCTCTTAAGGAATATACCACATTGAAACCTTTACATATAGCCGAAGCTTGTAACCCAGAATGGGTAAGTGTGCCATTGGTTGGCTGGAAAATGTCGGAAGCTCTCAAAAATCAACTACCTGGATCGCACTTGGTGACCCAAATTCGCAATAAAGTTGCCATTACAAACGCTGGTTGGGAAGCAAATAAAGATTTTACAGCTATTGATTCTGAAGTAGTGGCTCGATTGATGTGGCGTATTTCCAGCCTGTTGCGTGGTGGTAAAGGTAAAGGTTGGACTACTGTTACAGCTTTTAATATGCCTTCTTATTTATATTTTGAACATCTTTTTTGGAAGCAGTTTCAATATGCCTTAAAAAATAAAGAATATAACTTAGTGCACCGGATTACACCTTTGAGCCCGACTTCACCAAGTCCAATAGCAAAAAAATGTGCCAAAATTGATGTGCCTTTTATCTGGGGACCTATCAATGGGGGTGTTCCTTGGCCAAAAGATTTTGATAAAGCACGGCGCAAGGAAAAAGAATGGTTGTCATATGCGCGGGATGCGTATAAACTCGTACCGGGATATCATTCAACTCGGGAATATGCTTCAGCAATTATAGTAGGATCACTTGATACACTGAAACAGATGCCAGATAAATACCATGAAAAGTGCATCTATATTCCAGAAAATGCTGTAGATATTGAGCGTTTTAGTGAACCCATTGACCGTGATGAAGTGGAGTTGCCTCTTCGCATAGCCTTTTTGGGTCGCTTGGTGCCATATAAAGGGGCTGATATGTTGTTGGAAGCAGCAACTCCTCTGATACGACAAGGCAAGGTGATTGTAGATATAATTGGTGATGGTCCTGAAATAAAGCCCCTGCTTGAATATGTAAGGCAGGAAAAACTGGAAGATGGTGTACAATTTGCAGGATGGTTAGCGCATACAGAAGTACAAAAACGTCTTAAAAAATCAGATGTTTTCGCCTTTCCGAGCATCAGAGAATTTGGAGGTGGTGTTGTCTTAGAAGCTATGGCACTAGGCCTCGTACCAATTATTGTAGACTATGCTGGTCCATCTGAATTGGTTACTGAAAATACTGGCTTTAAAGTACCATTATCTAATCGCGAAAACATTATACGAGGAATTCGTAATTTGTTGGAGCAGCTAAGTGAGGAACCCAATGATTTACGGACCATGGGCAAAGCTGCACGACTACGAGTAATTAATAAATTTTCATGGGAAATTAAAGCGAAGCAAATTGTTGAAGTGTATCATTGGGCATTGGGCACAATCAATCACAAACCAAATTTCGAAATCATATAATTTACCATAAAATGCTGTTGTCCCAACGTTAGCCAAAGAGTTCCAACTGTTCAGGTAGCTGGTCGTCCCATTTATTTCCACGACAGTCAAAATGCCATGTAAAATAGGTGTTTTAAATTATACGTACAAATAAATTTGCAGAACTATATAGCGGTCTATGTCAAATTTTGGGTGTTTTCGGCAATCCCTAACTAACAAAAATATTTAGTTTGCAACCCAAATTTATCTCTTCACTGTATTGGGTGAGAGAATGAATTAAATGAAGTGCAAATTATGTTTGATTTATATTTAATAACAGCTCGATTTTCGATATCATCGGTACAGACCATTAGCATTTATTTGCCGATTGGCCTTTCAGGAGAAGATGGTTTCCTTAAAGGGATGATTACCACTGATCAATTTCGCTGTAAACCAAATTCTGAACGCGTCATACGTGCAGAGAATGCTTCGCATTATTATGAAGCTGAATCTACATTGCGAGGCATTTTCCAACATGAACTTCGTCTGGTTATTAGTACGGTGTTGAATTGTTATTTTTGCTGGGATTTTTTGGCTTTTGCTACGGATCCAAGTGGCTCCGGTGCTGGTGTACTCATCAGAAACCAGATTCAACATGATTCAAACTGGTACCGGAATTACATAAATAACCAAATAAGATGTCGTTGAAGGTGGGTGATCATAAGAGGAATGTTATTTCGAAGATTTCAGTCGTTAAAAAAATATCCATTGTATAAGAAATTTAAGTATTTACCCGTTGCAATAGTTGGTTTCATGCTTGATTTTCCGGTGATGCTCATTGCAAACTATAAACTAAAAAATGGAAGTGCAATAGGATATTGGTAAATATTCTGATTGTACAAATGATTTTATAATAAAGGATGCAATAGCATGTATACCGTAGTAATAGTGGTGCCATTTCGGCGTAAGTCCGAATTTGTCGGTGAGGTCGCGAGTGACTGGGGATATGCATTGAAATTGTTGCGCGACTCTTTCTCTGGTCGTTTTGGAAAAATTGTGGTTGCTGCACCGGAAATCCCACTTGGAGATGGATTGATTGGCAATCAGGAACCGTATGCATTGCATGCAGAGGAAGATGGAATAAGTTTTGTCAAGATTGCAAATACCCAGTGGCGTGCTCGGCAATTCTGGAAAAATTATTTTAAAATCCGTAAGCAGTTGCAACAGTTGGCTCAAGATACCGATGTGTTACACACAGATATGGGTAATCTTTACCAACCATATCCTCGAATGGGATTTGAAGCTGCCTGGCGTGCTGGGGTGTGTACTGTTTTTGTACAGGACATGGATATAATCCAACAAATCAGAGATCAGAGCCGGGACAAAGGGTTGCCAGGCAAGTTGCGGGCAGAAGCATATGCTGCAATATACTATCAATTGACCCGTCGCGTAGCTGCCCGCGCAGATTTATCTCTGCTCAAAAGTAAGGCTGCATTTGGACGTTATGCACCTTATGCAAAAAATCCCAAGAATTTTATGAACACTTCATTCAGTATCAGTGACGTGATATCGGACAAAGCGATTCAGGAAAAGTGTACTGCAGTGGAATCATCTTCTCCTTTACAATGTCTTTATCTGGGGCGGCTGGTTGACAGGAAAAATATAGATCATGGGATTCATGCCGTCGCCAAGGCACGTCAGATGGGTGCGAATGTTGAGTTTAATATCATTGGGCAGGGTCCGGATGAGGAGCGATTACAGGCTAAGGCAAAAGAACTTGGGGTAGCGGATGCTGTACATTTTCTAGGTTCTCGCCCATATGGCCCCGAGCTCATGAAAGAAATACAAGCGTATCCAGTGTTTTTATATTCTGCAACGATAGAAGACACACCCCGCGCTTTGTTTGATGGACTTGCGGCAGGGTGTGCTTTAGCATCATACCGCACTTCTTATACTGAAGAAGTGGTTGAAATGGGCCAACACGGCCAATTGGCACCCTTGGGTGACACAGATGCCCTGGCCAAGATTTTGTGTGATTTAGATAGAGACCGATCAAGAGTTGCATCCTTAATTCGCGCAGCAGGCCAAAATGCAGCTTATCATGCTGCAGAAAACTGGTATCAACGCAGGGCTGAATGGACCATTGAAGCGTATGAAAAACATCATCATCACAACAAATAGGATATATAAACAATATGCCGATAATTGCATACCTTCGTGCCCACGGTGGCAATGATTTTCTACTGCATTTTGCGTTTTTTGAACAGTGTGAAAAAAGAGGCATATTGGATAAAGTTGATTTTGCTCTAGACCCATCATCCAGCAGAAATTATTGCTTAAAGCTTAAGCAGCGTTTTCCACAATTGCATCTTGTTGAGGAATTGAGCTTCGCTCGGCGTGCGATGCAATGGACAGAAAAATCGGTTGGCCGTTTTTATGGCCCTATCGGCTATCTGGATCGTTTTGATGCCGTGTGCGAAGGTTGTGGAGGACATGTCCATGGGCAGTTTATGCATTCAAATCCGTTCCGTCATTACCAGCGTACACGTAAAAGAGCATTTCTCTTTCAGTCAATAGAATCTAGTGCATTGGTATATTCTTCAGTTAAAGAAGCCGTTCGGGATGCAGATTTAATTATTGCAAGATCGAAAAGCACGGCAAAACGGGCTGAAGAAGCGGGCAATAAAAATATTGTAACTGCTATTGACATTGTGTTTGGTTTGAACCCTTCTGATATCGAGTACAAACCTGGGTATTCTGTAGGCTTACGATTACCCAAAGACTACACAGAATCATATATTAATGAGTTGAAAAGATTGATCTCATTTCTAAACAACCAAAATATCCCAATTGATTATTCGCAGGCAGAACCACCTCTTGGAAATGAAATGAATAAAGATTCGCAATTATTCAGAGATTTTCCCCACACAAACATATTTCCAGGCGATGATATGTACATTCCATTCAGCAAAAAACGTGATCTAATCATATCGCAACGACTACATACCACGTTGTTTTCTTTGATACATGGTAACACAGCAATTCTGCAATTTCAGATTCAGGAAGACACCAGTAAAGTTGCTGAAATATTATCAGATATTGGACTGAGTGAAATAAAGGTACACAAATTGACTGATTTTTCACTCGATGAGATTCAATGTTTTTTGGACAAACCCCATGTTATACATCAGGATACCTTGTCCAGTGCACTCGATACAGCCCGTCAAAAAGTTAAAATTGGTATGGACGCATTCGAAGATTGGGTTGCTACGCTTTAAATTCTGACAGCAGATTAAAACTTGCTGAAGCAACTACATTATTTTTGAACCATTGATATTTCATCCCACTCCCCAGCCTATTCATTAGTCTGTTCGTTGAGGGGCGGGTTGTGTGTTTGGGTCAGGGGCTGTTTCCTGTTGCGGTTGCTTTCATGCAGGCCGATGGTGATCCAGGCGATGCGGAAGAGGGTGCGTATGGGGAAGTCGACGCTCATGAGGCGGCTGGTGAGGCGTTCAATCGGCATGCTGTCGTACACAGTTTTGAGGCAAACGACCGCGCAGAGGAGACCACCGACACCGGACAGGGTGAAGCAGGCGCGGAATCCGTTGAGGCCGAAGTGCTGGATGACGAGTCCGGCGAGTATCGGGGTGATGCCAAGGGCGACGGCGGTGCCGAGGGTCCAGATGTTGGTGTAACCGACGCGGCCTTCATGCTGCACGTAGCTCAGCATGGCCCGGTGCAGCAGCATCCAGAAGGCGGCACCGAATATGCCGCCCAGCATGATGATTGCCACGAGGAGGTAGGGCGTCCATACAGCGCCTGGCCACAGGAGCAGGCATGCGAGGGCCACGAGGGAGTGGGCAGTCAGTGTTTTGAAGATTGCCCGGGCACTACCGCTGTGTTCCGCGAAGTGTTCCCAGTAACGTATGGTCAGGAAGACGCCGAGGCTTCCGGAAGCCGAGATAAACATGATGGCATTGGACGACAGCTCCAGGATGTCGCGCATGTACATGATCATACTGCTGCCCAGCCAGGAAACCGCCGAAAAGCAGAATATGGCACTGAGGATAAAAATCATGTATTTCTTGTCTTTCAGCGCAATCTTGTATTCATAGAAGCTGGAGACAAAGTCGATTTCTGTTGCCTGACCTGCCCCGCCGGGGACACGGTACATCCAGAGTACGCTGACCAGCCCGGTGATTACGCCGATGAAATAGATGAACAGGTAGCGGCCGATGCCCGGGGTGCCGGTGAGTATGAGTGCCTGACTGACAATGATGACCACACTGATGACCTGGGCCAGGGAGGTTTCCGCGCTGAAAAAGGGACCGCGCTGTTTCGGTGGCACCACTTCGTGCAGCCAGGGAAACCAGCCACCAGCACCCATAGCCCGTGCCATGCAAAAGCCGAGTGTGGTCAGTAACAGCAGGTACCACGCGCTCTGATTCCCCCACTTCATAATGAGCAGGGGCATGAGAAATACGCCGCAGGTCAGGATGTTGCGTGTCATCCAGGCAGTCATCATAAGCCGCTTGGGCCCGAGACGCAGCACGAGAGGCACGGTTCCGACCACCAGCAGCATGGAGAGGGGCATGAAGGCGATGAGCCAGCCCACCCAGGCAGGGGGCATATCGATTTTACGTGCGAGGAGGATCATGGCAGGCCCGACAGTGCATTGCCAGGAGACCACGTTGATTGCCGTAAAATTCAGGAACCTGCGAGGCGCATGGTCCAGTTCGCGGATATTTTCAACCAGGGGTATATGCAATTCGGGCCACTTCCAAATGTTCGTTTTAGTACAGGCAGGGAATCATCGTTACATCGTGTACGGGGAAATAGCAGAAAATCTTTTTTGCAACGCACCGGGGCTTAATTCGGACAACGTAAACGTGTGTTCAGACAGCGCATTTTTAAAACTTTGCAAGACACATGTCCCCACGGTATAGTACAAATCAGATAGTTCTATTTTATCGGAATTCGAATGGATATAGCAAATCAAAAATTCAGCCCAACAGAAATTGATACGAAATAGCTACGCTATAATTTACCATGGGCGTTTCAGAAGTGTTACAGCAATACCGTCACGTTTTTTGGTCCACAATCCACCATAAACTGCTCCCGCAACGCCTCCAGGTATGGCGAAGTACGTGCTGGCTGGTTGTTGATGGTTTCCAGGGCAATGCGGCGTAGGGGGGACTGCTCCCGTTTCAATAGATGCTTGAAGATGCCCAGGTAATATCCAGCTCCTGGATGGTCTGGAGGCACCCGTATGTCCAGCGACCTGCCTTGCTTCTCGACTACCAAGACCAAGGATGTGCCGTGATACACCAGCCAGTTCCCCGGAACCCGGCGCGGCAAGTTCCAATGCACCGCTTCCAGATCGATACCACACAACGATACCGGGTCCAGCGCGTTCATCCAGTAGACCTTGTCCAGGGAGGGGGCTGCCTGGAGTATCTTCAAGGCGTTCGGTGCAAGAAACTGCACACCGGGTATGCCCTCGAAAAAGCGCCCGGTCAGGACTTCCCCGGACAGCTCCATGACACGCAATGCGGTGAACAGGTGACCCCAGCGTAACAGGGGTAACTCGCGTTGCAGCAGTTCCCGGAAGAGGATGCCATACCGCCGCAGCAACACACGCACCCGGTCTTTTTCCAATTCAATGGCATCCAGCCGGTCTTCCGGTTCGGGCACCGGGGGCAGGGCGAACCATTGTCCGGAGAAAGGGCGGGTGCCTTTCCATCGGCTGAAACGGAAGCGTTCCCGGCGACTGGCACTTGGGTTAGGTTGGCTGATCTTCTCCGGTTTATAGCGGTGCTTCGCACCCTGTCGAAAGGTCTCAAAGTGATTGTTGCTGACCTTTCCCTCCCAGACCAGGTCCCAGAGCTGCTCGGACAACTCTTCCGAAAGAAGGTCACGCTGGTCCAGCAAATCCACCAGGCGGTATTGGCCCCGTTGATCTGGGAAAAGCACGGCCGCTCCCCCACCATCTGTGTTCTCCTCCTTGCTGACAAATAGTTCCCGGTCTTCTGAGAAGCAGGGAAACAGCTTTTGCCGGCCCGCGCCCATCCACCACAAGCCGCTGTCCTGCATAACCTTGTCGAGGGTTTGTGCCTTGTATTTTTTGACGCGGGCAGGCAGCAAGTCCGACTCCCACAGGCCCACCGGCGCGGCATATCCCATGAGTGACTCCAGCGCTTTCTGCACGCCTTCTTCCCCCTTGGTGCGGTGGATCAGTCCCTGATACTCCGCGAAAAACAGCGGCAGACGCTCAATAGGCAGGGGGCTGAAAGTAGTCTGCATGGCAACGCGCGCACGCCGCAAAAGCGACTCCAGGTTTTCCCGATCACACACCTCCAGCCCCGGCACCTCCAGGGTGATACGATCGAGGATCACTTCCTGCGCGTCATTCAGTGCCGACAACGCTGCTTCCAGATCAGGCACTGAAACCGGTAGCTGCGTCTGAAGCCAGTCCAGGGGAACCGGGCCATAATACCGCAGCCACTCTCCCAGCCAGGCTTCGAGCGTAGCGCCTTCATTATTATGTTGTTGTGTACTTCGAAGCAAAGGCGATTTCACTGCCTTGCCATCGAGGGAGAGAAATCGTAACGCGTCATGAGGAAGGCCCCAGGCTTGCTGCAGATAGGCAACGCGGTCTACAGTAACGACACCCCGCGGCACAGCTTCCGATGCCCAGGCAATCGAAAGCACTTTGCCGTGCAGTTCACCGCGCAGCGCTTCCTCCGTCATGTCGATACCCTGGGCGCAATGTGCCAGCAAAGCGTCAAACTCCAGCATGGGCAGATACAACCGATCCTTGAGCCAGTCCAGCAACTCTTGTGTACTGCCCGGCGCGTATCCCGGATAGAGCCGTTGTACCCGCTGCTGAAACGATTCGACCAATTCCTTCGACAATTGCGGACGCAGTTCTGCAGTAAAGACAATTTCCTTCAGAATGGCATCGCTCAGGCTGGACGCTCCGCCCTGCAATGGGGTGTCGTCTTCATACATGAACTGGTTGACTTGCCGCCAGACCAGACCATCGGAGAAGGGTGTGGGCTTCGCGCAATGCACCTGGCTCCAGCGTATGTCACCACTGCGCAGCTCTTCCAGCCGGGCCTGCAAGGCCACCAGATCGAATTCATCTCGCAGGCAGGCACGCCAGGTCTCCTCCAGAATCGGGAAATTGTCATAGCGGCGCACGGCAGCCAGCAGCTTCTTGCCCCGCAACCGATTCAGCCACAAGGGCATCCGGCGGTTGAAACTGGTGCGTGGCAACAACAAGGCACGTGCGGCATTCTCCCGGAACCGTGCCCCGAAGAATCCGGTAGCCTCCAGCTTTTGCTGAAGCAGGTCCATCAGGTTCTCCGGCGTGACCCAGGACAGCACCTCTCCGGGCTCCAGCGATTCCGGCACCAGCAGGGCAATCGCGTCGTTGTTGCAGAAGAACTCCAGCGGGGTACCGTGATGTTGCTCCCAGGCCGCGGACAGGGCCATGGCAAAGGGGTAGTTCAGCTTGCCGCCCCACAGCGTATGCAACACGATTTGCTGGGTCTCTTCCATGAGGTTGATATCGTGATGCAACTCCACCAGCAGGTGCCTGCGATGGGGCAAGTCTGTTCCGGTAGCCTCCCGTTGCCGACGCAGAAAGTGCAGCAACGCCACCGCCGCGTCCGGTTCCATGGCATATTCCTGCTGCAACAGGGCCAGAAAGTCATCGTCATACAAGCGGGTATTGGCCATTTCCAGAAACGCTGCTACCCGTGAGGCATAATGGTGGTTACGCACCAGGTCTTCCGCCTTCCAGAAAGGCGCTTGCGGACTGCCCGGATTCCCCGGCACCACCTTCACTTCGTTGTGGGTAATCTCCGTGATGCGCCAGCTCTGCGTCCCCAACGTGAACTGATCCCCGATGCGCCGCTCCCAGACAAATTCCTCGTCCAGTTCCCCGATCCGGCCACCGGAATCGGCCGTGATCAGGTGGTAATATCCCCGGTCTGGAATGGTGCCACCGGAAAGATTCAGCAACATGCGCGCACTCTTCTGCGCTTGCATGGTATTGGCTGTGGTATCGATGGACACCCGCGCCTGAAGATGTCGAATCCGGCTTTCCGCATAACGACCTTCCAGCATCCGCACCACCCGGTCGAATTGCGCGCGTGACAGTTTGTGAAAAGGAAAGGAAGTCCGGATGAAGTTATACAGCGTATCCAGGTTCCAGATTTCATTCACGGTCATGGCGAGCAGTACCTGCGCCAGGATATCGAGTGGATTCTCAATGACCTGCACCGGCTCAATGTCCTGTGACATGACACAACGCGCCATCACGGCGGCATGGAGAAAGTCCCGGCCATGACTGGGATACAGCACGCCGCGACTCACCGCGCCTACCGAGTGGCCGGAACGGCCGATGCGCTGTATGCTGGAGGTGACTGTGAAGGGTGTTTCCACGAGAATGACCTGATCCAGCGCTCCGATATCTATGCCCAGTTCCAGCGAGTTGGTCGCGACAATCGCCGCCAGGTCGCCCGATTTCAGGCGGTGCTCGACCACGCCACGCAGTTCACGGGACAGCGAGCCATGATGCGAATAGGCGATGCGTTCACCCGCATGCCCATTGATGAGCGAGCTCAGGCGTTCGCACAAGCGGCGGTTGTTGGTAAACAGCAGGGTGGAGCGGGCTGCCCTTACCTGCTCGCACAACTCCGCGGCCAGGCCCGGCCACCATTCCGCGCGGTTTCCGGATAAATGCGCAGGATTCGGATAACGTACCGAGACTTCGTAGCGCCGGACGTCTGTGGAACACACCGCCACCACTTCCCGTGGGGTGTAGGCCGCTTTCTCCTCCTGTTGCGTCATACGGTACCCGCCCACAAAAGTGGCGACAACTTCCAGTGGCCGCACCGTGGCGGACAGTGCGATGCGTTGGAACTCACCCGCGTACCGTACCAGGCGCTCCACCGCAGTTATCAGGTGTACACCCCGCTTCTCATCCAGCACAGCATGAATTTCATCCAGGATCACCGTGCGTACGCCGTGAAAGAGGTTCGGAGCCTTGTCGGAGTTCAGCAGTATGTTCAGGCTTTCCGGTGTGGTAATCAGAATCTCCGGTGCCTTGCGCATGAGACGGCGCCGTTCATTCGCCGGAGAATCTCCACTTCGGGTCATCACTTCAATCTCCGGAACAGAAAGCCCGGCATCCCGGTAATAACGCTGCAAGCCTTCCAGGGGCACCATCAAATTGCGGTGAATATCATTGTTCAGCGCCTTCATTGGCGATACATACAACACCCGGAGGCAACCCGTTGCCCATTCTCCCCGCATGAGTTGGTCCAGCGCCCAGAGAAATGCGGTAAGCGTTTTGCCACTGCCTGTCGGTGCCGTAACCAGTGCATGGTTACCCGCGGCAATCACCGGCCACGCCCGCTCCTGAATATCCGTGGGTGTGCCAACCTCCCGCTCAAACCAGCGCTGTACCGGTGGTGCAAAAATCGTTGCGAAGTCTATCATGCTTTCCAAAATTCCTGAAAGTCAGTACCTTGATACACGTCTGCTTATCATATCACCGATGGCCGGGTCACAGGGAAGTGTTACAATGTAGACTACCAAGCATTGTGTAACAGGCTGCTTTTTTTACGCATGAAATTTTCTGTGAATCGAAATGAACCAAACTGTTTTATATACGTATATGAAGATGAGAATACGGACCGGTATGTGAAATTTATTGTAATACAGCATACTACAATGCCATCTAGAATCACAGGGTGTACAGTGGCTGTACAGGAGTCTAAACACAGACGTTCTTCAAGGAGATGCTTCAGATGAATACTACCATCAGTTCTATGAAGATTACAGGCTTATTACTCATTTGTACCCTGCTTATCGCAAATTTAACAGTAGCAACAGGACAGAAACCAACTCTACAGGTAATTAATATACAAGAGTTGTCCTTGATTGAATTAATAACGAAAACATCAATTGACAACAGAAATCAGGTTGAAGCTGAATTAACGCGACGTTATCAAAGCGCCACAGAGACGGAACAGGCAGTGATGGTGGTCGCGGTTGAAAATGCCATTGCCGAATGGCATACCGACCATATCAGCGTGCTTGGGCGCACGATTCAACGTATTTTTCCAGAGGAGGAGAGCCAGTGGTTGCGGGAAAGAGCTGCTGACCGCTTGTTTGAGTTGTTTCAGGAAGAACGGGCTAAGCCCAATGCAGACAGAGAATTGCTGCACCTCCAAACCGGTCTGATGGGTATGTTTGGCGATTATGCACTGCCCTATATCCGGGAGATGCCGTGGAAAGCTTCGAGGGGGATGAACGCTTTGGCGCGGATTGGAACCCCTGAGGCTCTTGACATGCTGCTTGATCTGTACACATCAGATTCAATGGAACGCGGGAAGTCGGAAATTCTATTCGCGATCGCCAGGAACATTGACCTGCACGAGTCGCCTGAGCTTCTGGAATTCTGTCGTGAGGAATGGCGTACATTGATAACATATTGGGACCCTCAAGTGCCGAGATATGTACTGGCTGCTATCCGTTCAGCCAAAGACAGTGACATGCTTCCGTTCCTGCGGGAACTCCAACAAGGATTGCCCAGTATGTATGCGGAAGCTGAAGCAAACCCAAACCCTTTCGAGCATCTGGCAGATATGGGGGTTGAATGGAACCAGCCGAATATCGTCGCCAGGTTTGAAGAAAATTTGCTTGAAACGATTCAACACCTGGAACGACTTGATCCCAAGGTACAACGCGCAGAAGCGCAGCAGAAGCGTATTGATGAGATAGAAGAGCGGTTGAACTTTGTTGACGAACGGTTCAGAAGACCTGATGCTTCTCAAATCCCTCCGTTGGCAGTATTTGCCAGGCGCACAGAAATTCTTATTGAACTGGAATTGGCAAAACGGGACCTGCCTGGAGGCCGGGAGGTGCATGATTCTCTTCGCAGTACGGGTCAACCGCAAGATGCCTGGCCGGAGTACACGGAATGGCCTGCGACAAAGCGTCTGGAAGTCTTGCAAGGTCTTAAGGAAGTACTGGAAGAGCTGCACGCGGATGCGGAGCCAGAGGTTGCCTCGCATACCGAAGCCAAGCTTGAAGTGGCCACCCGTTGGTTGGAGGAAGAAAGCAAGGCTGAGTAGGCAGGCCTAATTACTAATCGAAATTTCATGGCACCTGAATGAACCAAGCCGTTTTAAATACGTATACGTAGGCAAAGATGAGGACGAGTGTTTTACAATAACTTTTGTGCGATGTGTAATAACATCTGAAGGAAACCTGCTCATGAAAACCAAACATGATTTGAAGTACTTCAATCCTTGCGGTTCTTTGTCTATTGTATTGATATTTGTAATCTATGCTGTGCTGCAATTGCCGCTGCGAGCAGAATCGCTTACCGTAGACAGCCCCTTTGAGGAGTTGTTTATTCGAGCAAGTGATTATATTGGTGGGGGAGTTTTTGGTATCGATCTGCTGGAAGAAAAATTTCAAAAGGCATCACCAGCAGAACGATGGGAAATGGCGGAGACCTACATACAGTTGCATGCTGAGAAGGAGACATTGCTCTGGTATTCCGGACCAGGAAACCCCCTCTGGCGAATTTTTCCTGAAGAAGAAATTGCCGGTTATGTGGCGACTCATATAGCTGCAATGATTTCCAGCGAATACCATGAGGAATTTACCAAGGAGCGCCGAGACCACATGAAGGTACACGAACTCCTTCGATCCATCGGATCTTTACGAGGGTATGCCCTCCCATATCTCAAGGAAATGAGCTGGGGTAGTGATGGTGGCATATTTTCTCTGGGCCTCATAGCGGTATATGAACAAGAAGCACGTGATATGCTTGAAGAAATATACCATACCCCAAACTCAACTTTGCTGAAACGAAGTAATGTGTTGATAGCACTGGCACATGCTTTCAATGAGGCGGATGCCGACGAAGTACGGAAATTTGTACGGGAAGCTTGGCTTTCTATCCTTCATGATACGACACTTACTTTACGTGATTGGCTAAGTATACAACCCAACCTGTTGTACAGCATGCGTATCGCAAAAGATACAACCATGTTGCCTGTACTTCGCCAGTTACAGGAAGCTTTGCCGGAAGTAATCGCTGAAGCAAGTGTGACAGCAAATCCGAGGGCAATATCAGAAGAAAGTCCCAATCTGTCACATCTCGCAACACGTTATGAAAATAGCCTCCTGGAAACCATCTCCTTTCTGATAGCGCAGACCCCGGAAGAGATTCAAAGAGTAGCGCAACAGCGGCGTATTGATGACATTGAAGAAAGAATGGAATCAGTAGATAGAATTCGCAGCAGCTCTGACACCTCACACCTGCCCCCACTGGTTGAATTCGCCAGGCGCACAGAAATGCTTATTGAACTGGAATTGGCAAAACGGGACCTGCCTGGAGGCCGGGAGGTGCATGATTCTCTTCGCAGTACGGGCCAGCCTCAAGATGCCTGGTCGGAGTACATGGAATGGCCTGTGGCAAAGCGCCTGGAAGTCTTGCAGGGTCTAAAGGAAATACTGGAAGAGCTGCACGCGGCTGCGCCGCCAGAAGTTGCCTCGCATACCGAAGCCAAGCTTGAAGTGGCCACCCGCTGGCTGGAGGAAGAAAGCAAGGCTGAGTAAACGACAACGCTTCTTTGTTCATGTGCTGTATAGTGCAAACTTCAATCTGATAAATCTATCGGATTCAGGCATGCCCTGCCTACAACGTGTGTAGTTACCCTTGAATCTTTATTTCAATTTTCCATGTACTGAACGCTCTGCAGTCGCCAGTTACTTTATTACTGCAAAGCTTGCAGCACATCGATTACTTTCGGTTCAGATTGGTGACGATTTATGTGAATAAGTAGGCTTTAGTGTAAAGATCCTCGCATGTGTGTGTTTTTTGCCTGAAAGCTGGTAAATACAAGGCATTTTTGGCTATAATACTTTCTCCGAAAGTGGGGTATGCTACCTGCTTTGGGGCGATGAAGTTCTGTTGCTCACGCACCCGTCCGGGTCCGGTTTACCTTTCAACACATGCGAGGCATCATGCACCACAGTCAAAAAATCACAAAAGGGTTGTCTTTCGACGATGTTTTACTTCGACCAGAAAGATCGGATGTGTTGCCCCGCGACGTAGACCTCTCAACGCGTCTTACTCGAAATTTAGTTTTGAATGTGCCGCTTATGAGTGCCGCTATGGATACTGTGACCGAAGCTCGCCTGGCTATTGCCATTGCACAAGAAGGGGGCATCGGTTTTATCCACAAGAATCTTTCCATTGAAGATCAAGCTGCGGAAGTGGACAAGGTAAAACGATCTCAGGCTGGGATTGTATCGCACCCATTTACATTGCGCCCCACCGAC
>Ga0334884_1004153_pt1 | contig 15305 bp, 14 predicted proteins | sample GraSluR1_MG_7_FD_207215 | JGI IMG/M metagenome (GOLD analysis project Ga0334884, IMG submission 207215) | Sludge microbial communities from methane-producing bioreactor in Wageningen University, Netherlands - Granular Sludge_12_05 R1 | ecosystem: Engineered > Bioreactor > Anaerobic >...
ATGCTGAGAATCTGGCAAATTACGATGTTGTCATTTTCTATACTTCCGGCAATCTTACTGAACCTGGCACCGATGGCCACCCCCCCATGGCGGCAGACGGAGTGAACGATCTCCTGGCATGGATAAACGATGGCGGTGGCTTTATCGGATTCCACAGTGCCACTGACACATTCCGGGTAGGCGCGGGCAATGAGCCCAACGCTTTTATTCGTATGATTGGCGGTGAATTTCTTACCCACGGCGCGCAATTTGAGGGCACCTTAAAAGTGGTCGACCCCACACATCCTGCCATGGCCAACTTCGAAAATGGGTGGAGCATCACCGATGAATGGTACCTTTATACGCACCTGAACCGAGAAGATATGCACGTACTGGTATTGCTGGAACCAGGAGATGAGCGCGAAAAGCAAGAGATGTATGATATTCCGGCTTATCCCATCATCTGGTGCAGCACCATAGGTTCAGGCAGGGTTTTCCAAAATGGAATGGGCCACCGTGAAGATGTCTGGGAAAACCCCGCATTTCAACAGACAATAAAAGATGCCCTCGATTGGGTGGCAGGCAGTGGGCCAAGCCAGGCAGAACCCAACTTTGCTGAAGTTGTACCAGAGTAACCAGATATAAAAACACGGCATGCAAAGTGCTTATAAAACACATACCAGCAAAGACCTAAGCACTGAAAATAAGTAAAAAAAGTAAACCGGACTGCACCTTCTATATACGTTTTACAGTCCGGTTTTTTTAATGTTTTCCCTTGATTTACGACGCCCTGCACACCTGCAAACTCCCATTAGCAGCATAAAAGTTGCAATACCGGCAAACACATGGCATAATACTGGCCTTCCAACAATTCCGCGGTAGCTCAGTTGGTAGAGCGGGTGGCTGTTAACCACTTGGCCGCAGGTTCGAGTCCTGCCCGCGGAGCCAGCATATCTTCCCGCTGCAAAGCGGTTTCCATACATTAATGCGAAGGCCCGGGTTATGACGACTCGGGCCTTTGTCGTGCCTGGCCGGGGAGTGGGCCGTTTTGCAATATCGCTGGACTTGATAATATGTCCAGTGATTTCGTAAAATCTTTACACTATGGTGACACACCTTGAAAACCTCCTGTCCGTGGCCGAAACCAATGGACTGATCCGCGCCCGCGATCTGGACCAACACGGAATCCCCCGGCAGTATTTGTCGATCGCATGTGCGCGTGGACTGCTCGAACGACTGGATCGTGGCCTCTACACGCTTCCCGGCGCCATCCAGACGGAACATCGCAGCCTGCTGGAAGTCTGCAAGCTTGTGCCCCACGGCGTGATTTGTCTGCTTTCCGCGCTCCAGTTTCATGGCATGACGACTCAAAATCCTTTCAAGGTTTGGCTTGCCATCGGTGAATCTAAGGAGATACCCCGGATTAGTCTCGTTCATCTTCACATCGCCCGCTTCTCCACCGAAACCCTGGAGGCCGGTGTCGAAGTTCATGATGTGAATGGCATAGAACTCCGGGTGTTTAACCCAGCAAAGACCGTCGCAGATTGCTTCAAGTATCGCAACAAGATCGGTGTGGGCATCGCAACCGAAGCGCTTCGGGACTATCTGCGTCTACGCAAAGGCGCTATTGACGACCTTACGAAATATGCCCGAGTCTGCCGCGTAGAACGCGTCATGAGACCCTATCTGGAGGCACTCCTTTGAGTTCGTCCCGATCTCATTCGATACAGGCGCGACAGCTGAATAAAACAATAATAACTGAATCATTAACGTAACATAGTGGTAGCAAAATTCATTGTCTCACCACTTAAAATACCCATACGCTTTTTGAAAGATTTTAGATTATTAACTTGTCAGGCAGCTAAGAAAAATTTTCATTGAAAGATACTTTTTCCTTGCCACTATAATGCTAGCGTAGCTGCGTCATCGTGAATCCTTCATCAGTTACTCACTATTTAACAGCAATTAATTCCGACTTCAACTAAGACGTCACAGCACAAAATGATCATCTTAACTTGAGATAGATTTACTCTGTCTCCGACCATCCCCTGATTTGCCCTCCAGATGTCTGTATTGAATTGGCTATCAAACCCCTGATTTCAAACAGGAACTTGTTGGCGTCCGGACCTGGCATTTCGTTTGGAATGGGTGCAGCTTCCTCATATAGAGTGGCCACTTCTCTTGCCCTGACACGAGTGGAACCGGGACCACGGTGTTCGTATGCTGCGACCCAACTGTTTATTCGTGCTTCAAGAACCCGCGACCTAGCAAGATCGTGAAGCCGTGTGAAAACCTCTTTCTTGATTGCATCGATGGCCGCCTGTCGTTCCTCGCTATCATCCTGTGGCACAACAGGCTCCCAGCTCAATGGCGAAGTAAGAAATATGCTAATCTGTGTTTGTAGAAGCCTGATCAAGTCCGCGACAGGTCGAAGCGAATCATATTCATCGACTTGGAAGACACCTAGTCTGCGAGTCAGAGCCTTGACGCGTGTCCAATGCTCAGAAGTCACACCTGCTCTCGACCCCATTCCAAGAATAGCCCGCCAACGGTCATGGAATTCTTGCGTCGCCTTTTGGATTGCGAGAACGAGATTCGCCACATCGTAGACAGGACTGTATTCAATGGGATTAACTGGTTCGATCGTTGACAGGATTGCCACAACAAGCCGATCCAGTTCCGCAAGCGTGAACCTTGACTTCAGTTCAACGCGTTTCTGGATATTCGCCAAGAATACTATTCGCTTAGGGTTGAGACGGCGCAAAGCAAGTTCAGCCTCACGGCCAAATCCCTTTCCAATCGTACGAACCGCATTGTCAAACGACCCGATGACGTGATCTTTTCTTGCCGCTGTGCCAACAAGATTATCGCCCTTCACCTCATCGAAGTGCGTGAAAGCCAGTACAAGTTTGGACTCATGGCCACTTGCCACAAGCGACTGCAGAACAGCATAGGGAGCAGCCTGCATAGGTTGCGCAGCGTTATCCACAAGTACGATCGCATCCGATAGGTTGAACCTCTTGGTTACCGAAGTTGAAAGGCTTGAGGAACTATCGGCGATATGACCGATTCCTTGGCCATCCATCAGAACAAGGCGAGGTTTATCAGAGTCTTTCCACTCTGGAGCAAAGGGGCCTGCTACTCGAATGCCGTCTACGAGCGGCGTAAGTAGGCGGCCATAGTTTGGAGCATAATTGCTGGAAAACCGATTAATTGTCCGAATGAAATGATCGCGCTCCGCAGTTGAGAAACTCCACTTGGTTGGCCATCCATCTCTACCGCGCACGAGTTCACCATCGTTCAGGAACCCGAAACGCAATTCAACATCGTCCAGAACCGCATCAACTAAAATATGAAACCGCTCGTCATCTGAAAGTTGATCTTCTATAAGTTCCTGTAAGATATCGCGGTCCTGCCTGGAAGCCGTGCCGAGTTTAATGCCAAGGTCCTTCGCAGCTTTAACAAGATGCGCTCGTGATGTGTTTGCCAAATCTGCGATCTGGCTGAGGTAGTCCTCAAGTGCGGAAAGTAGAGCCTCGATCTCTTCATTGGAGATTAGGGTATCCTCAACTTCTCGTGCCTCCGCATCATCTTCATCCAGCAATTCTGGTTCGTCCGACTTCCGCAGAAGTAGGGGATTGCCAAGGATGTAGCTGAGCCGGAATCTTTGCTCGCTGTGTTCAAGAAAACGCCTGATAGTCTCCCGCTCGTCGCAGGGCTCGACACTACTTGTGACCGCCGCAAGAACGCACTCAGCAATATACTGGCGTACTCTATCGCGGGGAATAAAGGTGACAGCTCCTCGGAACAGACCGTCATCAAGAATAACCTCGATATCGCAGATGGTGGTTTTTGCTGCCGAGATTGAAGGGAAGCGCTCTTTATCGGGATCTGTGCCAATCAACTGGCGAAGCACAGTTGTTTTTCCTGCGCCTGTCGTGCCAACAAGCTGCACTCGGGCGTAGCCGTCATTCGCATCCTTGCCACCAGGCAAGGGCAACATCTCTTCACGGACCGCCCATCCGTCATGAGACTCCGATTGCATGGGATCGAAAAAAGCACCGACCACTCTCGCATCGTATTTCGCGGTTGCTTGTTCTCGGCCGGCCGGAGACCACATGGTTTCATCATCCAAAATCTCATTGAGTTCATCCACTAGACCTTGCGCGACCGTTTCATCAGAGGTGCCAAGCCCTCTTCGCACACGAAGCTTCTGCTTGCCGTCTGGCCCAAGGCATACAGGGTGCCGAAAGATTAAGCACCAGCTTGACCGCCCCTTACTCAATGTCGCTTTTCCTGTTCGCTTTTTCATACTTTTCTCCTTTCAGTCGCCAAAAAAGTTGTTCCTTGTTGTTCCGTTATTAATTTATACCTGAAACAAGCATTCTATGTCAACCAAAAAGGAACAACAAGGAACAACGAAAAATATTGCATCTATATCTTATTTTTCTCCAATTGTATTTTAATTTCTTAATTCATTAAAAATATTAAATTCACCATCTAACCGCGGGACTTTTTATCTGATACTTCAACACGATATACTTCTAGCACGGGAGGATTATCTATGACCCTTGAAAGAATAAAATTGGAAAGATTCACAGCTTTTGAGAAGCTTGATCTTGTTGTATCTCCGGGGATTAATGTTTTTGTGGGTGCCAACGCGACCGGCAAAACGCACCTGATGAAACTTGCGTATGCTGCATGTGACATAACAAAAACGAAACTGGATTACGCTGAAAAATTAATTCGTACCTTTTTACCATCAGGTCGTGCCTTGGGTCGCCTGGTTAAGCGCCATCAGGCAAGTTCCCGTTGCGCCATTGAATTGTTTCGCGACAATCATAGACTCAAAGCATCTTTTACAAATCACACCACAAAAGCAGAATCAGCAACATTGACCTACCAAAACGAGTGGCGGGAAAAGCCAGTTGAAAGTGTCTATATCCCTGTTAAAGAAATGTTGTCAAACGCTCCAGGATTCCGATCCTTGTACACACAGCGGGAAGTACATTTTGAGGAGGTATATGCGGATATTTTAGACCGTGCGTACCGGCCCGCACTAAGAGGACCTGTGGACAATCCGCGCAGGAAGCTGTTAAGTTCCTTACAAAAAGCGATAAATGGGAAAGTCACCGTTAAGGAAGAGGAGTTTTTTCTGCGTAACGAACAAGGAAATTTAGAATTTTCATTGTTGGCCGAGGGAATTAGAAAACTTGGACTGCTTTGGCTTCTTATTCAAAACGGCACCCTGCTTGGCGGGTCTGTGCTGTTTTGGGATGAACCGGAAACCAATCTCAATCCCAAGCTTTATGGAATATTGATGGAGATTCTGTTAGAACTTCAACGCGCCGGTGTACAGATTTTCTTGGCAACCCATGATTATGTCATTCTAAAAGAGTTGGACTTGCGAAAGAAAAAGCAGGACAGCATTGCCTTTCACTCCTTGTTTCGAGACAACAAAAGTGTTGAATTATTGTGTGATACGTCTGACAATTATCTGAACATTCACTCCAATGCAATTGCCGAAGCTTTTGCCGATTTATATGACCGTGAAGTTAAAAGAAGTCTTGAGGGGGTAATGGAATGACCGTGTTCTCTGAAGGCAATCTACAAGTCACCTTTCCTCCGGATATAGCTGCCAGAAAGTTTGATGATACCCATCATGGGCTCACACATTGCATGAAGGCTGTTGATTTTATTGTCGAACTTGATGACAGATTCATTTTCATTGAATTTAAGGACCCTCAGCATCCAAGCAGCAAGCATACAGATGGCGAGAAATGGATTAAGAAATTTCTTTCTGGGAATCTGGATGAGGATTTTAAGCTGAAATATCGTGACTCATTTCTTTATGCATGGGCTACTGCACAAGTCAAAAAGCCAATCTATTATTATGTTTTGGTAGCAATCGACACGCTTACCGAAGCAGATTTGTTGATGCGAACCGACGAACTGAAGCGAAAGTTGCCAATCGAAGGTCCTTCAGGCATATGGAAGCGAAAGATAGTACACGGCTGTGCTGTATTCAATATCGTCACATGGAATAAAATACTATCAGACTTTCCCTTATCTCGGACATCATCTTGATAAATGTCTTTATTCCCATTGAGTCCGATCTTCGAGCCGCATTGTAGGATTATGAAAGCTAAAAAACACCTGGGTTGATACGCCATAGCATTAGATCAATCCATAGATATACCTCTCTCATGTAAGCTTTGCCGAAGGCGGTCTCCATACCTTCGCTCCCCCACCCCAAAAGTCGTAAGCACTATTTATATCTACCAGCCGACCCCAAAATTTTTCCTCCCAAACTGAATAATTGCCCTGTCTACCCTTGTTGGGTATTAAAAGCGGCGCACAGCGGTATTTCAACCTTGTTAAATCCCAATAAACTGCGAAAGGTTGAAAATGGTGGCCAAATAGGATACAATCCTAAAACGTATTCAGTTGGAAAGGTGACTGGCGCATGCCAATGGCTCCAAATGATATTGAATCTCGTATGAACGCATTCCGGGAGGCCTGTGCCTGTCGCGGGGTGAAGGTTACGCACCAGCGCTTGGAAATCTTTCGTGAGCTGGCCTCGACGGATGAACATCCCGATGCCGAAACGATTCACCGCCGGGTGCGGGGTCGTATCTCGACCATCTCCCGGGACACCGTGTATCGGAATCTGAAGATGCTGGCGGAGCATGATCTGGTGTCGGTCGTGGGAATGAGTAATGAGCGGTTGCGCTTTGATGCAAACATGGGGCTGCACCACCATTTCGTGTGTATGCAGTGTGGATTGATTCGCGACTTCTACTCTCAACATCCGAAAAATATCGAATGCCCGAAAGAGGTGGAAGCGTTTGGTGACCCGGTGTCGGTACACCTGGAAGTAAAGGGCCTGTGTACGAAGTGCCGCTCCTTGGATGGGGAAAACAATTAAGCACAAATTCTATCAACATGCAGTATTGACACGTCGTTAGCATTGGCGTGCCCCTCGGCTTGAACAACAAAGGAAAGGAAATTTAAATGAATGGAGAAAGCAAATGTCCGGTAATGGGCAAAGCGCATGAATACACGGCTGGAAGAGGCACAACGAACCGGGACTGGTGGCCGGAGCAGGTAAACCTGAAAATTCTTCACCAGCACGCGGACTTGAGCAACCCGATGGGCAGTGATTTTAATTATGCAGAAGAATTTAAGAAGCTCGATCTGGCTGCTGTGAAACAAGACCTCTATGCGCTGATGACCGACTCGCAGGACTGGTGGCCAGCAGATTGGGGTCACTATGGTGGACTCTTTATCCGGATGGCCTGGCATAGCGCAGGCACCTACCGGATGGGTGATGGTCGTGGCGGCGGCGGAACCGGCAGTCAGCGTTTTGCACCGCTGAACAGTTGGCCTGACAATGTGTTGCTCGACAGGGCACGCCGCCTGCTCTGGCCAGTCAAGCAGAAGTATGGCAAGAAGTTGTCCTGGGCCGACCTGATGATCCTCGCGGGGAATTGTGCCCTGGAGTCGATGGGATGCAAAACGTTTGGTTTCGGTGGTGGGCGTGTGGATGTCTGGGAACCGGAAGAAGACATTTACTGGGGTGCAGAAGCGGAGTGGCTGGGTGACAAGCGTTACACGGGTGATCGTGAACTCGAGAATCCGCTCGCCGCAGTGCAGATGGGCCTGATCTATGTGAATCCGGAAGGGCCGAATGGCAACCCGGACCCGGTCGCCTCTGGGCGCGATGTGCGGGAGACCTTTGCGCGAATGGCCATGAATGATGAGGAGACTGTCGCGCTGGTCGCTGGTGGCCATACCTTCGGCAAATGCCATGGCGCGGGACCGGCAACGCTAGTGGGTCCAGAGCCTGAGGCTGCCGGTATTGAGGAACAGGGACTCGGCTGGAAGAGCAGCTACAAAAGCGGCAAAGGTGTAGACGCGATCGGCAGCGGTATTGAAGGTGCCTGGAAACCAAACCCGACGAGGTGGGACATGGGCTACCTGAAGGTGCTGTTCAAGTACGAGTGGGAATTGGTCAAGAGTCCGGCTGGCGCATATCAATGGTATGCCAAGGATGTGGATGAAGAAGACATGATCGTCGACGCGCATGATCCGACAAAGAAGCATCGTCCCATGATGACCACGGCGGACCTCTCCCTGCGCTTCGACCCGATTTACGAAAAAATCGCACGACGCTACCAAGAGAATCCCGAAGAATTTGCAGATGCCTTCACCCGCGCTTGGTTCAAGCTGACCCACCGCGACATGGGCCCGCGTGCTCGCTATCTCGGCCCGGAAGTCCCGGCAGAAGACCTGATCTGGCAGGACCCACTGCCCGCCGTTGATCATGCATTGATCGACACGCAGGATATCGCCGCACTTAAAGAGAAAATACTTGCTTCTGGCCTATCGATCGCAGAACTGGTCTCGACTGCCTGGGCATCGGCATCTACATTCCGTGGTTCCGACTATCGCGGTGGTGCAAACGGTGCACGCATCCGCCTCGCGCCACAAAAATTCTGGGAAGCCAACGAGCCGGCCCGTCTTTCAACCATATTGCAGACGCTGGAAGGAATTCAGAAGGCATTTAACGAAGCGCAGTCCAGTGGTAAGAAAGTGTCAATTGCCGACATCATCGTCCTGGGTGGATGCGCAGCAGTCGAACAGGCTGCGAAGAATGCTGGTCATTCCGTGACAGTTCCCTTCACACCGGGCCGCACGGACGCCTCACAAGAGCAGACCGATGTAGAATCGTTCCAACCACTTGAACCGGTTGCGGACGGGTTCCGTAACTATCAAAAAGCTAAATTCTCCATTAAGGTGGAACATCTGCTGGTAGATCGTGCCCAACTGCTGACGCTGACCGCGCCGGAGATGACGGTGCTCATTGGAGGATTGCGTGTCCTGAATGCCAATTACGGGCAGTCACCACATGGTGTCTTCACCAAGCGACCGGAAACACTCACCAACGATTTCTTCTTGAATCTGCTCGACATGCGTACAGCCTGGCAGGCTAGCGCAGGCGACGAAGATGTGTTTGAAGGGCGTGATCGCGCTACGGGCGAACTTAAATGGACCGGCACCCGAATCGATCTTATCTTTGGCTCAAATTCCCAACTCAGGGCCATTGCGGAAGTCTATGGTTGCGAAGACTCCGAAGAAAAGTTCTTGAATGATTTCGTAGCAGTGTGGAACAAGGTAATGAACCTGGACCGCTTCGACATCACCTGATAATTAGTGTTAGTTTAGTGCGGGCGTCACCTGCTGTCACGCGACAGATACAGACAGGGGCGCCCGTATTTTTTGTCCACCCGCGGATTGCGCGGAAGTTCGCAGATTAAAGACCAGCCGTTTGTACTGGAAGCTTGGCTCGCTGGAGTTGAGCTGTAAAGGTCAGTGATCATTACGCCACTCACCAGGCATGAGCGTCTCGTTTAACGTTCAATTCAGGCATCCATAAGTAAACTGTATAGAAAGACGCTTAACTTCCACGACATCATAGTAAAACGATTACAAGGTGCTTTGTTAGCACTAGAAACGGCTATACATTTACACCTTCCCTGTTGACTTCTGCTTCAAGCGCTTCTTGAATGAATTGATTTAATGAAATCCCTTTCATGACTGCAATTCGATTTGCCCTTTTATGAATCTCAGGAGAAATCCTTACATTAAAACTGCCTTTGTATGATTTCTCAAATGGTTTTCCAGTTTCATTGCAAAGTTTCATATAATCTTCAACAGCCTCCTCAAAAGATTTTTTCAGTTCAATGACACTTGAACCTTCAAAAAAGACGAGGTCGTCAATTCCTTCAATTTTTCCGAAGAAAACTTCATCTTCTGCATTAAAATGAACAGAAGCAATACAATCTTTATATTTCAGTTTATCTTTCATAACAGCCTCCATGATCGAAGCACATCGATGACTTGTTCAATCTGATATTGATTGAGTGCATTATGAGCATGCGGCTTGTGTAAACGGATTATGTGTCTAGTTTTTTTATCAATAAATGCTACTGCGGAACCTGAAGTAATGCCTCCTTGGCTTTCTTCATAGCCGAAGTTCATCAGTATTGTCTTTAATTCGCTATATTTTAAGTCTTTAGGCTATAAAACCAGACAAACAAAACCGGAACCCAGAGAATGAAGACTACCCAAGTTAAGAGGCAAACTACAGCATATTGTCCGCCTGATGCTGTTGTGATTCTTCTTGTCTGATCGTCTGCTGCTTCCGGTTTATAAAAATAATTCCGACTGGAAGGAGGATTCCGTAAGGAATCCAAATGTTCCACCGATAAGGATTGGGTAACACAAAAAACAGTGCGAGAAAAACCAATACCGCTATCCATAACACTACTACCGCTTTGACCATAAATGATCGCTCGCGTGGTCCATTGGTATTTTTAATTCTGGAGTATGTCCCGATGCAACTAACTCCAAGCACACCGCCCATTATCGTTCCGATCCAAACCCACATCAAACCATTATTCATATTGCCCCCTTTCTAGTATATGATCACAGATCACCGGCATGTGATACGCCTCCATCATATATTTCTTTAATGACGCCCTCTTATATTAGCTATATTATATTTTTTCAATATTTATTTTATATCCAAGGGAGTTCAATACATTGGTAAAGGTTCGATAGTTAATTCTTTCCGCATTATTGCTCCTTATTTTTTGTATAATTGTTGGAGAAACCCCAGCTTTTTTAGCCAAGGCTCTGATGGACAAATTTTCTTGCTCCATTTTTTCAAGCACAAATTCAGATAGGAGAAAATCAGTATATTCTTTATCAAATTTGGCCTTTTCTTCAGGTATATTGGTTATATATTTATCAAAAGTAGTTTCCATTTATGCCTCCTGACTAAAATGCTTATTAGTTAAAATTAATCTTTTGATCCATAAACAGGCATACCATATTTATGACACATGATCAATTTTTTCAATCTTTAATTAAGACATATATAAACATATTTATACTACAAGCTAAACACTTGAGGTGAACTTCGATCTTCATAGCTCACCGACATGTGATACGCGTCAGTCATCACCTGCAAGCAAAGTCGAATGCTCGATCATTCTTTGTGTTCCAAATTTCCTGTAAAACTCCATGAGCGTCTGTTTGAACCTGGGATTCAGCCGCTTCCCAATTTCCTTGAGAATCTCGACCGGAATCTCCTCGTAATACGCTTCTGCGATGGCACCCGCAATCGCTGCCTGTGTGTCCGCGTCACCGCCAAGTGAGACAGCGTTCCGAATTGCATCCTCGTAGTTATCCGAATCCAGAAAGGCAATTATCGCCTCGGGCACAGAGCCTGGACAAGTCAGGTTAACACGATAAGTTGGCCGGATGTCATCAGTGCGTCGTGACAAGTCATAGCCGAAACGGCTTGCAATCGTTTCTCGTATCTCGTCCTTACTCGCTTTGTTTCGCGCCATGAAGACTGCCAACGCAGTCGCTTGGGCACCTTTTATCCCTTCCGGATGATTATGGGTACAAGCTGCGCTTTGACTGGCATAATCCAGTACTACGGCTTCGGTCTTGAACGCGTGTGCCACGGGACTGACCCGCATAGCAGAGCCATTGCCAAGGCTGTTGTACGGGCGGGTAGACGGGGAGAGCATCCATAACAAAAACTTCGGGCCATATCCACGAAACGGATGACGCCTCGCATATTTCTTAATGGTTTTTCCGTAGTCTTTACCGTTGAGGATTGCATCGGCAACAGCGACCGTCAACACGGTGTCATCCGTATAAAATGAAAGCGGTGTAAACAAACGAAAGTCCTTCCGCTTGGTTCGAATGTTTTCGTAGACCGAGCCGATTATATCCCCTGTAATGGCTCCAAGCATGGCGTACCTCGCTTTCTGGTCTGAACGTCACTCCAGCGCATTTCCAGTGGGGACGTCTGAGGTCTTGACAGAATATGCAACGAGTAATTGTTGAAAGTTTTGCTGGTTTGTCAGTATTTGGTTGAGTTTCATGGTGATCACTACTAAGAAAATCAGTAAGGCAACCGGAACACCAACGAACAAGAATCCGGAGAAAAACGGCAATCTGGGATTAAAATCAGATTCCTTATCCATTGACACAGCAACACCATGCTCCTTCAGGAACCGAGAAAGTAGAGGATCATTGGCTGCGCCTGTTCGAGCATAGGAATGAAACGTGTTCGTTGTGTCACCAACAACCAGTTCTCCAGTGATAGATGAGTGACTGTCCAGTGTAACAGACAATATGCTACCTGTTTCCACCTGACGAATGAAGTCATCGTAGGTAAGGTACTGTCCTTCATCAGCAAGCACCGGCACTGCCATGAGGATTACGGCCAAGAGCAGGAGTAATTTCTTCATTTGTGAACCTTTCCGCTGTGAACATAAATTTATCTAATTAACTCAAAAACGTCGGGTAAGTCTCAAGGGCATCGACCAGTTGATTTATCCGCAGATTTCGCTGATGATCACAGATTATGGAAGCATGGCAATCTTAATTTGAGCAGTAATGTTCGATGTACGCCATCACGAAATTAACCATGGATAAAAACATTATCTATTTTCTTTGTTTATAAAAATTTGCGGTACTCTGCGTAATCTGCGGATTATCAAAAATTTGATACCAGTCGTATGTAATCGAGGCTAGACGAGCCGAAATTAAACAGTAAAGCCCTGTGCAAGCCTGTAGCTTTGAGGTAGTTGATCACTTGCGCCTCTTCGATACCTGTAATCTTCTGAAGTGCCTTTAGTTCTACAACTACCTCACCAAAACAGATAAAATCTGCTTGGTACTCGGCAATACACGTTCCTCGATACCATACAGGCAAACACTTTTCCCGTTCATGGGGAATGTTCTGAAAGTGGAATTCCCGTTCCAACGCAGCTTGATAAACAGCTTCCAGAAACCCGTGCCCCAACTCCCGATGAACAGCCATCGCGGCACCGATAATCGCATATGTCTGCTCATCTCTTCTATTGATTGTATCTACGCTCATCGGCAAATCCTGACGATGTATTTGCTGTTCTGAATTCATACACTCACCAGCACAAATGGTTTTGTATCATTGCCGAAGATTCCCAAATCTTCTCATCGAAAAACAGCAGAATCAAATACCCTATAGATAAATTTTATTTCATAATTTTTCTTTTCTATATATATACATTAATACATAATAAAATTCATTGTCAATAATACTTATGAATTTATATTTAATTATAAATGAAGCGAAAAGATTCTTGTTGGTTTATCCGCAGATTTCGCTGATGAACGCAGATTATGCAAGCTTCTCAATTTTTATTTGAGCAGTAATGTTCGATGTACACCATCACGAAACTAACGATGAATAAAAACATTATCTACTAGCTTTTTTTCAAAAAATCTGCGGTAATCTGCGTAATCTGCGGATAGATGTTGTGCTGCCAGGCAATATCTTGCTGGCTTGCGCCTTTCACCCCCATGTCCATACAATATGGACTTTCTCCCGGCTTTTTTTATTCTTCGGAGGCAAAGATGGCAAAGTATGTAATTGAGGAACTTGGTTTTGACACCTTGTATGAGGCACTTTCCCGGCGTACTGCTGTGGAGCTCAAAGAAATTGCGAAGGTACTGACTAGTCAAAAAGCGACTCGTAAAGAAGATTGTATAAATATCATTATGAAGGCATTGGAAGGCAATAATCTACGTCATCTTTGGGAAAGCTTTGATGAGATATCCCAACTGGCGGTGGCGGAAGTGGCACATGGGGTGGATGATTGTTTAGATTTATATAGTTTTGTTGCCAAGTATGGTAAGGAGCCGGTTAAATACTACTGTAATTATCTTGACCGATCGGATGATATGCCGTGGACATCGTTGGACGCTATCTTCACCAACGATTATATGCCACGTGAACTGAAAGAACGCTTTCGTGCTTTTGTTCCAGAACCAGAGCCATCACAGGTAAAAACAACAGACACTTTGCCTGCAAAAATACAACATACAATCATAATCATGGGACCCCATAGTGAAGATATTCCTGCTGAACAGGTAATTACTGTGAGTGAGACAGAGTCAGCCGCGTTGCATGACTTCATAGCGGTACTACGTCTGATAGATGCTGGAAAGGTAAGTGTCAGCCCCGCGACGTACCGACCTACACTTGCTGGGGCCAAGGCGGTACAAACGATACTGCGTGATGGTGATTTCGGAACAACCGAGCCTATGCACAATGTGAATAATTATATCAGTCCCTATGCCTGGCCCTTGCTCGTGCAAAGCGCGGGCTTTGCCCGGTTAAAGGGGTCGAAACTGGAGTTAACAAAAAAGGGACGTGATGCAACCACTCGTCCTGCGCATGAAGTGATCAAGCAATTATGGGAAAGCTGGTTAAATAAAGGGCTGATTGATGAGTTTTCTCGAATAGATGAAATAAAAGGGCAAAAAAGAAAAGGACGCAAGGTATTGACCGATGTGTGCGAACGCAGGGCCGTAGTTACATTGGTACTCACCACATGTCCAGCAGGAGAATGGATCGAACTCGACGAGTTCTTTCGTCATTTTCAAGCCACAGGAATTGAATTTCAGATGTTGAATGATCTGTGGGCCCTCTATATCCTGGATCAGCAATACGGAAATCTCGGTTACGACGGCTTCCATGAATGGACTTTAATCCAGGGACGGTATGTGATGGCGCTACTGTGGGAGTACGCTGCAACCCTGGGCCTTGTGGACATAGCGCATATTCCCCCAATGCATGCCCGGACAGATTTCTGGGATATTTGGGGCACAGAAGATCTTGAGTATCTCTCACAATATGATGGGCTGAAATATTTTCGCATCACACCGCTTGGCGCCTATTGCCTGGGCATGGCCGAGACTTACAGCCCTGGTGTACAGCGCCCGCGCCGCCCCGCATTCAAAGTTCTTCCCAATCGAGATATCGTCATTCAAGATGCCGAAGCGTTTACTACGGCGGATGCCCTGTTTCTGGAGCGTATTGCCTGTCAGAACGGAGACCACACCTGGACACTGGACAAGACACGACTGTTGGATGCTCTGGAAAGCGGGTTTGCAGCAGACGATATCATCAAATTCCTTGATTCGACAAGCCAAACACCACTGCCAGACAATGTGCGGTGTTTCATTGATGACACCGTTCAGCGTGCTTCTCTGGTATCCTGGGAAGGCAGCGCGGAGGTGTTTCACGTGAAAGACAAGGACACGGCACTGCTCATCACCCACGATACTAACCCAACTTCCGCAGTTGTCCTCTGATATTATATAAAACAGGCTAATTTTTCCACTTGGTTTTTCTGCAAGTCCAAGTATTATAAGGATGAAGCATTACGCTGTCGCCCAAAAGTACGTTGTAG
>Ga0334884_1004156_pt1 | contig 15292 bp, 11 predicted proteins | sample GraSluR1_MG_7_FD_207215 | JGI IMG/M metagenome (GOLD analysis project Ga0334884, IMG submission 207215) | Sludge microbial communities from methane-producing bioreactor in Wageningen University, Netherlands - Granular Sludge_12_05 R1 | ecosystem: Engineered > Bioreactor > Anaerobic >...
ACTGTCGTTCAGTTTGAATGTCGTTTGGTTCTGGGCTTTTATACAACCATACACCCGGTAATGTTTTCTGTGCGCAAAATTGCATTATACAAACCCATGATTTTATAGCGAATCATAAGAGTTATAAAGACAACAAACGTTATTTTATGGCTACAGCAATATAGGTTAATGTAAGCATTGTAAATACAAAAGCTTGCACCGTACCTACAAAGAAGATAAAGAAAACATCCATACCAACTGACAGCCAACTAAAGTAAAAAGTAAGGTTTGATACCACAATTATAATAATGGCACCACCGATGATATTACCGAAAAGACGAAATGATATAGACACCACCTTGGCAAGTTCACCAACAATATTTAAAGGTAGAAAAAACAACGCTGATAACTTGCCTGCAACTTTGCCAAGTCCTTTGGTGTCTTTACTGGAAAACATTGGCCCCATTAGTTCTTCTACAAACCCGCCAAAACCCTTGGCACGAATACCGCAGTACGTCGCTATACTCATGGCCAGAATGCCCAGCCCCAATGTCGCGTTAATATCAGCTGTCGGTTCTTCTACAAAGTGAGATGGGAAAAAACCGATAAAGTTGCATAGCAACAAATAAATGAAAAGTGTTCCAATCAATGGGAAAAATCGGCGATTTTCTTTTAAAGTGTCAAATTCAAGTGAATTGGACACCAATTGATCAAATACACCAACATACGATTCGAGGATGTATTGAGCACGTCCGGGCATCATCTCGAAGCGGCGCACAGAATAAAAACATACGGAAAATAATATCACCATAACCAGTATGGAGTTGAAAATGGTTATAGGATTGATTCCACCCATCGGAATTAATATATCCGTAAATGGAATGTAGTACCAGATTAAGCGTTCACCAATACTGTCCATATAGTTGTTATACTTTACTCTTTTCTAAATCCAAACCTGTGAGTGCTACAAAAATCATGACAATCCGAATTATAAACAGACCAGCAACTGCTGCAAAAAGTCCATATAAGGATTCTTGATCCAACCTGTATGCGCGGTACAAAACTAGTGCGTAGATCAGGAGGCGGACGAAAGTCCATTGGAATGCCCAAGACTGTACTTTGTCCGGGGGCAAACTTGCAAGTTTTTCCGCTCGTACAGCAAGAATCCAAAAGGCTAAAGTACCACCAACCCCCCCAAAAGCAAATCCCATAGCAAGCACACGACCCCAGAAAATCCACAGCAGTAATGTCGATACAATGGTTATGCCGATTGAAATAGATACACACAAGATGCGTAAGCGCTTTAGTGATTCCAAGGCAGGTCTTTCATTATGAGTTTATAAGCGCTATAAAAGCCGACCATAATACCAATTATTATGGAACTTGCAATTATCAGGCCATGCCCATTCAAGCGAGTATCAAGCCACACCCCAACCACAACGGCTACTGTTAATGGGAGCACCACCACCAAGCCCAAAGTGCCTACCAAGCCCAATGCACGTATGTAACTCATACTACCTTTGTGCTGTAGATTATTTGTCATAAACACTCCCGTGAGTAACGTTTAAAAGTATATCATTTCATTCTGAATACAGTCAAATTGAGAAAATGATAAAATCCAGTAAAAGGGGAGAACGATTCCTGCAAAACCGGTTCGAAATAATGCTTTTATTGTTGTTGCGCTGTTTGTTGTTGTTGAAGCAATCGTTGTGCCTCCTTAATGAACCAATGACGTGAAATCTTGATATTTGTATCGTAGACATGAGGTGGCCAGGGAAAGTAATACTGGGGAATTTTAAATTTTGGAAGTTCCACTGCGAGTGCGGTATTGATGTATTCCAAATCTAGTTTTTGGTCTTTTTTCAGACGGACAAAAGCCACTGGACGATGCCCAAATGCTTCATGTGGAATTGGAACAACTACTGATTCGAGCACTTCTGGTATGTGACTCAGAACAGATTCGATTTCCTCTGGTTGAATGTTTTCACCACCGGAAATGAAACGATTGTCTAAACGGCCGGTAACATGCAAATAACCTTCCTCGTCAAGATAACCCAAATCCCCGGTGTGAAAGTATCCTTCAGCATCAACCGACTGTACTATACCCGCGCCTTGTAAATATCCAAGAAACAATGTTTCACCGGTTACCAATATTTCACCATTTGAAGCAATACGTAAAGATTCGGGATGTAATGACCTTCCAGATCTTCGCAACATCATCAAGCCAGCATTCTGAGGGGTTGTTGTTACTTGTGAGGCCATTTCCGTCAACCCATATGTTGTATGTACCGGTAAGGCAGTTTCAACAGCACGGTACAATAAAGATGGTGGTATGGCGCTTCCTCCTAGCAATATACCGTGTAATTTGCGCAATCTTGAAATGTTGCCGCTGGTTGTGAGCAATCGGTGTAATTGTACGGCAACAAGTGAAAGATGGGTGATATTCATTGAATCTAAAGCAGTGTCGATACTTTCATCCAGTTTTAAAAGACCGATGGATGCACCAGCCATAATACAACGAAAAAGAATTCCCAAACCGGATACGTGGTACAATGGCAGTGACAATAACCAGGTATCTTCTGGTAGTAACGGCAAATTGCGATTAGAACGTAGCGCACTTACTTGCAAATTCCGAAAAGAAAGTATGGCACCTTTGGCACGGCCCGTACTCCCAGAGGTAAACACCAATGTGCATGCTTTATCACGGTCAATAGTAATAAGGCTATCACTTGGGAATTCTTTGATTTGCATGGAGATTTTTTCCAGCTCTAAAAACTGGCATTTATCTGGGACTCTCGTACTGAATGATGAAGCTACGCCAATCCAGAATGTACAATCAGCATCAAGTGCCATCTCAATTTTACGTGACTCTGGTATCAAGGGATTAATGGGGCAGGCGATGGCTCCCAAACGATACAATGCCCAGATCATTGCAATAAAATCAATGCTTGTTGGCAATACGATAGCCACACGGTCATCAGATTTAATGCCGTTAGCAGCAAGATGGTACATACAACAATGAACGCGTTCATCCAGCTCTTTATAGCTGATGGAGTTTGTTGTCATAACAATCGCAGGGGCATCTGGCTTGGCACCAGCCCAAGTTTGTAATGGACATGGAATTTTATGCATAAATCATTATGGGTGTGTTGAACAATTGATTGACAATCATATGTAGTCTCTATAGCTCTATAAAGAAATCAGACGAATCATAGTGAAATCACCTGAGTATTTGCAATGAATTTACCTTTTGTTCTTATATTTCCTGGTTTCATTCTGTGTTGATAAATTTGCAATATAAAAGTATTATAGTTTTGTTATGTGTTTGTATTGGCTAAATCTTTTTTATAAATACCATGATTAATCTCGCTGAAAATATATCACGATCTCAGAAAGTTTTTTGTGCATTATTGTGGATCGTTTTGGCTGTTTCATGCTCCGAACGGACTGTGTTTGCAGCAGATCATTCGTTTCTATTATTGGAGCAGACAACCAATCTTGTCGGTGCTGCGGAACGTCTTTACATGTTGGAAATGCGATCTGGTGAAATAGCATCAAATCCTATGCCATTGCATGGTACAGAACCAATTGGTGATATCATACTTACAGAAAGTGGGAGGTATGGTGTCATTACAACCGGTTTGCCCTGGTTCGGTGAAGCTCCTTCTTTGCAACATACCTGGACATACACAACAGCTTTTGAAACTAAACCTTTACGCGCCATTAAACAACCTCCATTTTTGGGTGAGACCGGTATACGCACTGTAATTTCCGAGATTCATGAACGGCAAAATGTCTTCCCCCCGGAATGGATTTTCATGACGCAGGGAACTGATGACAGGGGACAGGGAAAGGGGGAGTTAGGGCTGCTTTCTAATTTTAATGGTGGTTTTGAAACACATCATGATATTCCAGGGCAACCCCTTCAGTTGCTATTGCTTCCTGAATCCAATAGCATTCCGGAACAAGTGGCTGTGTTATATCGGCATACAGATACACGCGCGCCGATGCTGCGTATCTTGTCACCAGAAACAGGCTTGATTTATATTGAACACGCCATACAAGATAAATTAGAAATAAACGGTAAGACCGAGATAGCGCAAATAAGCATCTCATCTGATGGCCTTCATATTTGGGTTGCTGTTTCCGGTTTTGATCTTACCCGTACCGGGGAGTTCGCAGTTACATGGGTTGCCGCGTATGAATATCTCGCTGATCAATGGACAACCCCAGTCCAGATTACAGGTATGGCATTTGGCAACACACCTGTACTCTATCCATCAGGAACAACTGCAAGCTGGATCACAACGCGGTTACCTGGCGCTCAGTTTGGCTATGTTGTTTTACTTGAATTATCGCACAACACAGGTCAAGTAAAAGCATTACATAAAGTTGAACAATATGCGCTCACCAATATTGATGCACCAATTTTATTGTCAGTGAACACCAGATCGAAGGATGTTGCAGTCGCCTGGGGGAACCGACTGGAAATATGGCCAGACGGTAAGCGAGGAGCATTGGAAAGTAACCATTTCCAGACAGATGTTGATTTTATACAATTGCTGCGTTCCGAAAACGAATTATTCGCGCTAACCCAACAAACGTTATATCACTTGGATTCTAATACAAATCGTCTATCTGAAGTATATGTTTCAAACAATAGAAATTTGGTGAGGGCAATACCCCTTCCAAAAGGCAATGGAGAGGTATATTGGGACATTGAAGACAACGACAGATCAGTGCAATTAAATACTCCTGCTACCTTACATTTTCGCGGTGAAGCGGCTGGTCGCGAACTGCAAGAAATCCATATTCATCCGGTAGGACCAGGTGCCGCTGAAGCAATTTGGCGCATTCATTATGATCAGGAAGCCATGCCCTGGTTGCGCTTACATCCACGTTCAGGACGGGGGTCAGGATTTGTCTACACAGGTATTGACCCCGGTTTGTATGAACCAGAGAAACCGCTTCAAGGGCTCCTGGAGGTGACACTTGAGGCTCCGGACGATACACTTTTTATAACAAATTCACCATCCTATATTGTTATACAAGTGTCACCACCGGCATCTTCTGTTTTGCGTGTACTTTGGGTATGGCCTGAAGAATCCAATGTTGGATTTCGTTCAACCAAGGACCCTTGGTCAATGAAAAAACTGGGTGATATGCTCGCGGCAGCACCACATTACATGTCACATCGTGAAGTATTTGGATCCTTCCAGGATAGCCTGTCTCCATATGCCATAGTGGTCATCGGTATACGTGCAGCTTTGGCAGGGGGATTAACGCGCCAAGCACTTCTGGAATATGTACAGGCAGGAGGTGCTTTGTTTTTAATAGGTGAATATTTAGAAGATACTGTGGACCCGGCCTTACAACGTTGGCTTGGTGGTGTTGGAATACAAATTCATGCAGAATCCTCTGTTGAAGATAAAATAGGTACCATTGATGTAGCCCAGGAAATTGTGCTTCCCTGGTCTGAACAATTAACTGTGCAGGGGTGTCTTATACAAGCCAGTGCACCCGTGATACAATTTTCTGCAATGTCCGATTCCAACATTTCGTTATTTTCTGCTGCTGAATATGGCTTGGGGCGTGTTGCTGTATTGGCAGGTCCCACACCACTCGAAAGCAGTGTTGTGCAAAATGAAGCTAACCGTCGATTTGCTGAATCCCTGTTTCGTTGGTTGTCACGTGCCGGAATGGATGGCGAGTAATTAAAAGCGACGACTCCATAGTATCGAAAATATTAGAAATGAACCTACTATTCCAGCAAAGATGAATCCAGCCATTCCGAGTCGGTATATTGGGCTGCCAACATTTATGAGCAAGCTTGACCCTACAATAATGGCGGCAATTATAATACCCACCGTAATTCTACTGCTGGCACGATCAATGGTCGCTGCGAGGTTTTCCAGGTGCTCATGATGTACTTGGACTTTTAATTTGCCTCGGCGCAATTGACGAAACATGAACGAGACATCACCCGGTATTTCAGAGCCACTACGGGCCATGTCACGCAATGTATCCCAAGTGTCCTTGACAACGTAACGTGGTATGTAACGACGCTCAATCAGTCTCTCAACATATGGCTGGATAATTGGAACCATATTCATATGCGGGTCTAGAGTCTGACCAACAGTTTCAATGGTTGCTAACGCCTTCACGAGCAAAGAAAAGCGTGGCGCCAGCTCGATTTGATGACTACGCAAAATTTGTGTTGCACGATCAATACCTTTTGCTACCTGGCCACCGCCTACGATAGTCTGGGCCTCAAAAGCGATGTACTCAGCAATTTCCTGTTCAAGCGCTTGAAGGTTTTCCGGTTCACTGTCTTGGGTCAATCGTAAAATCGCCCGCACGCATTCACTGGACTTTTTATTAAAAATAGCCAACAGAAGATCTGCAATGATGATTGCATCTTTTGATTCTATGTGTCCGGCCATTCCAAAATCCAGAAAGGCCAATTTGTTGTCATAGGTTATAAAAATATTTCCAGGATGTGGATCTGCATGGAACAAGTGATGTTCAAACACCATCTTACACAACACATCGCAGCCTATTTCCGCGATTTTTGTTGTGTCGCAACGTCTCTCTGCGTAGTGCTCCACCTTGTCTACTCGAATTCCATCAACCCAGTCCATAAGCATAACTTGATGTGTCGATAGTTCCAAAAAAACACGGGGCACAATTACACGATCATCTTCTTCAAAATTTCTACGAAATTGATCGATGACACGTGCTTCAATAGTAAAATCCAGTTCTCTTCGGATAGAACGGGAAAATTCATCCACAATGCCTATGGGATCAAACCAGTGTGCTTCTTCTGAGTGGTCTGTAAGCCAACCAGCAATTTGCTCCATAAGGCTGAGATCAGATTCAATTATTTTCACAATACCCGGGCGCTGTATTTTTAATGCAACAGCTTCACCGGTCTTTAATACACCACGGTATACCTGGCTGATTGACGCTGAAGCTATCGGTTTTTCATCCAATTGAGAAAATATGCGATGATAATCACCACCCAAAGCTTCTTCAAGTACAGGACATATGGATTCAAAAGGAAGAACATCTACTTTGTCTTGAAGCAGGCTGAGCTCTTGGGCAATAGTATGACTGACCAAGTCCGGGCGGGTGCTTAATATCTGTCCAAATTTTATAAAAGTAGGACCAAGCTCAACCAGAGCGGTACGCAAACGTTCGCCAAAAGTTTCTGGTGCTCCGGGCCGTGCTTTCAATAAGCGTAATCGCCGTAGCATTTGGGCTGGCAGTCCTTTTTGGAAACCAGCCCGTCGAAGCAAATCGGCGAATCCATGCCGAATCATCACCTGTAACACTTCTGCAAATCGTACAGCATTTACTGTTCGACGACCTAGCCGTGTGTAATGCACGTGCTTCTCCCTGTAACTGTCTATATTTGAATTCTAAATAATCTGGCTTCTAGTTTTTTAGGTGATTTGCCAGCAAGAAACAGACTTCATAGCATCAACTGCTTAAAATCAACGTGCGGCAAAAAGTGTTTCATATATTTGGCGATTACGGGAATTAGGACTTCCCATCAACTCTACCGGACCTGGCCAGGCACGCATGGACTCAACTATCTCGGTAGACAATCCATTCAGGCTGTCTGCCTGGAGTCTGACCGGGCCAGGTGTAACAGCATAAGTCGACATATGTTTAATGATTCGTCCTACATTGTTCCAGTCCAGAATCTCCGGGTTGATGACCAATGAAGCCGTGGGCAAAATTGACTTATCTGCAGCAAATGAGCGTGCGTGAGTAAATGCCAAGTGGTCTGCTTGTGAACGGGTCATGTTAAATTTTACCAACAGAGAATCTGGAATATGTGAAGCTTCAATCACTATAAAATCGAATCCCCAGCCAAGAATGGTCTTTATTCGAGATTCATACAAAGCCAGTGCATTTTGATCGCTTAAATTCAACCAAGCCTGTCCATCATCAGATAGCATAACCCCCGAGGATTCACTACTTTTTATTGTAAGTGGGTCGATTATAATGCCGGGCGAAACCTTTGCGTCCCGTAATGATTTGGCGGCTTGTGCCATATTTCGAGGGAACAAAGGTGTTGCGCCTTCTAAAGAGCCTGGAATGCCTTCCCAATTACCTGGTATAAGTGCATGGCGTATTCCATAGGGCCGCCAGGCTTCAGTCTGCCGTAACAAGGTATCCAAACCTTCATTATCTTGTACAGCGATCCATACCGGAGGCGCTTTTGCAAGAATACTGTTAGTACCTAGCGTACTGAAAAACCAGGAATAGTTTAAATCAACATTATCACGGTCCGGGTCTCCAAATGATAGCCATATGGCATCGGAAACCAGACTTTCACCTGGCTTCAACGGGTAATTCGGCTCATATACACAACTGATTTCTCCCATCCAGGTTCCGCCATGAGGTTGGAAATCAATTCCAGATCGCGCTTCTCCCCGAGGTAAGATTCCCATGGCAAGTAATATTTCTCGATCCGGTTCATGAAACAGCGTCAACATAGATTGTTGGCCCTGATCGAAAATTGGCGAACCACCTCGAACATGAACATTTTGGTGATGAATCTTAGCTGTGGTATCACGTAAGTGAACTGCACCAGGTTGGAAAACAACCGGGTTCAGCTTTTGTATAGGAATAATATCTTGCGAGACATTATCCACCCGTAAGGTAATCATTTGAAAGCCACGATCCTTAAAACTTGTGATACTATGGTTGATTTGGAGACCGTCCAGTGGTGGAAATACGACATTAAAATTGGTTCCAGGACTACGTTCATGGTCAAAATTAACTCTGTGTGCGTCTGCCCTTTCGAGGTGGTCTGCTCTTATGATCGTACCACTGCCCAACGTTACCGAAAATCCTACTTCTTCAACTACCGGGGTGCCAGTTTTGTCATTAAGAGTCCAGGCAGCATCCTCTTCACAATACAATATCGAACCGGTCGCAGTTCGAAAGGTATAATGATTGCGTAAAGTCCAAGGAAGTTTTTCTGGAAGTGGTTGGGCTACTAATGTGTGGTTAGGAAACAACAGAAAAACAACAAGAATCAAGATAACTCCTGTTATAATTCTGTGCTTCATCAATGCACATGGATTTATCAAGTCACGTGAATTACTTTCCTGGAATTTGAAAAATTGCAAGATATTCAACGGAAAAGTCAGCATTTTTGATCTCCGAACTTAATAATTTGGGGTACTTGGTTAACAGAGGTTATAATTAAATGGAATTTTTTGATTCTTTAATCAGCGCAACATTAATGCCGATTATACACGAAATCTGGTAATTCAATAAAGAATAACGCTAGATATCGTAGTACTTACCAAAATTTTACTTTAGTCTTCCATTTACATATTTTCAGATACAGGTACTTGGCAATAAGTTAATGATTTATCATAGACAGGAGCAATATGAATCTTCCAAATAAATTGACTGTGGCACGTTGCATTATGACGATTGTATTTGTAGGCTTGATGTCATGTGGGCATGTCGTAAGCACATTTGTGGCTTATCTTGTATTCATCGCTGCATCTGTAACAGATTATTATGATGGGAAAATTGCACGTGAGCGCAATCTGGTAACTAACTTTGGTAAACTGCTAGACCCCGTTGCAGACAAATTGTTATTAATTTCCGCTTTTATCATGCTGATGGAAATTCCCGAATTGCGTGTTCCGGGCTGGTCAGTAATTATAATTCTGGCACGTGAATTTCTGGTTACTGGAGCCAGATCAATTGCTGCAGCTGAAGGTGAAGTCATTGCGGCAAATCAATGGGGAAAGACAAAAACAGTTCTCCAGATGATATATGTTTTTACTTTTTTGTTGATGGCATTGGTGATTCAAGCACTTGAACAAATGCATATCCTGGCAAATTTGGACAACGAAACTACAGTTATTGTTTTGAATGTTATTCGCCAGGCTTCTTTTATTGGAATCCTACTTGTAGCTGCGTTTACAGTGCATTCAGGTATTCAGTTTGCCTGGGCAAATCGCAAGCTTTTTAACATGGACTCATGCAAATAAACTAATTTATGATACACCTTGGAAACGCTTCTTAGGCTCTATCGCCCAATATTGTTAATCATATTTCATAATTATGACCTCATGAACATGATAGCAATTCTGTAACCAGTTATTGATCTTAATTTATTTTACTGCTTATAAAATCGATTAAAATTTATCATTTGCAATTTAGTAACAAACATTCAGGTAACGACCAGATGAAAAGCTATGCTCCCTCCAAAGTTATCGTGGACTTAAACGCCTATGCCTCAAACTTACATGCAATCCAGGGAATAATTGGAGAAAAATCACGTATTATCGCTGTTGTAAAAGCAGATGCTTACGGGCACGGGTTAATTCCGATTGCTCGTAAAGCGGTTGAAGCCGGGGTGTCAATGTTAGCGGTTGCCCATGTTGATGAAGGTATATGTTTAAGAGAAGCAGGTATCAAAACACCTGTTCTAGTAATGTTGCAGTGTTCGCCTGATGCCTTGGCTGCCATCGTCGAATACAACCTTACCTTGACAGTTTCTGATATCGCCACTGCTGAGTTGTTGGGTAGTTTGGCGCAACGTGCAGACAGTGTCGCATCAATTCATTGCAAAGTTGATACGGGAATGGGGCGGCAAGGATTTTTGCTGGAAAGTGCAGTGGAAGATATTCAATATCTTACACGTATTTCCCATTTAGACATAGAAGGTATTTCCAGTCACTTTTCTAATGCTGAAATTCCAGACGATAGTTATACACAAGGTCAAATTCGTGCGTTTCGACAACTATTAAAAGTTCTTGACAAAGTAGGCATTCCGTATGAAACATCTCATATTGCCAATAGCGCGGGCATAATTAATCATACCGGAAGTTTGCTGGACCTGGTACGTCCCGGGTTGTTGACTTATGGAATCTGGCCTACTGACCGAATTCCCGAATACACTCCTATCAAACCTGTGCTTCGCTGGTTGAGCCGGGTTACTCAGATTAGGCAGCTCTCTGCTGGTGCTTCCATAGGCTATGGACGCACATTCACGACTAGTGCGCCAATGCGGGTTGCCGTAATACCTGTAGGATATGGCGATGGTTATCTTCATAGCCTTTCCAACTGTGCGGAAGTGTTGATTCATGGGCGCCGTTGCGCGGTAAGGGGTAAAGTGAGTATGGACCAGATTGTAGTTGATGTTACCCAGATATCGGGTATTAAATCTGGTGATGTCGTTACCCTTATCGGGCCTGATGCCCAGGAACAGATAAGAGTTGAAAACTTGGCCAAATGGGCAAACACGATTCCCTACGAAATTGTTACCCGAATTGGAAACAGGGTTAAGAGAGAATACATTGGACTCTGAGAATGATATAAAATTGCATCGTTTGTTAAAAGTACCTCAATTCAATGTCAGATAATTCAGTTCGGATAATTTATGGCGCATCTTCGTTATTATATAGATGGATACAATATTCTACATAAATCTCGATTATTGCGCCCCCTTGTTAACATTGATTTTGAGTCGGCCAGGGAAGGCTTGATCGATAAAGTTGCGATGTTGTGCATGTCTTCTGGCAGGCATGCCACCATAGTTTTTGATGGGCAAGGATTACATAATCCAGAAGTTATGCCACATGATCGTGGCGTTCCCCATCTTAAGGTAATGTATTCTCCCAGTAATCATACCGCGGATACCATCATTGAACGTATAGTCTACAAATTACCCAACCGACTTGAAGCAGTTGTTGTTTCAAATGATAGAGGTTTACGTGATGCATGCCGTCACATGGGCGCTTTGGTAATGGATGCAGATAATTTTTTGGAAACAGTACAAGCCAGCCGGCAATCTATAAGCAGTAGCTTGGTACGACACCGACGAACATCTCCTAACCATCTTGAACAACGACTGGATGAAAGTTCACTTAACTATCTGAATACATTGAAGAAGAAACTATAAATTACGGTGTTCATGATTTTTATTTATTCTGAAGCTCTCCGGATAGCTGTTCATCAAACCAGTTCACCATGTCCAGAATTTGTACTGGAAGGGTAATCCAGTTGTGTCCCACGCCTTTAATTTCCTGGTAATTTACGTCAGTATTTAACTGACGCAATGCCTGAACCAATTTTCTCGATTGTGTCACTGGCACTATCAAGTCAGCATCTCCATGTACAATAAAAAACGGGGGGTGATTTCCACGTACTAAATGTACAGGTGAAAGAGACGCTACACGTTTTCTGATGGATGCAATAACTTTTGGTGATTTTGCTTCACTAAAAAACAAATCCCAGTAATCTGGAGCGAAATCAAGAAAATTCTGGCCATCCCAATCAAGAAAATCTGTTGGGGGGAAAAACAAAGCAACAGCCGCAACCGAGGTGTCATATTGTAAAATCGAATCTTGACTGCCTGTAATGGCTGCCTGTGGTTCAAGAGCGGTTAAAGCTGCCAGATGCCCTCCAGCGGAGGCGCCAAATATGCCAAGTTTCTCAGAATCTATATCCCATTGCTCAGCATGTGACTTGATATAGCGAATGGCTACCCGAATGTGATCAAGCATTTCAAGAAGGGAGTAATCTGGTCGGCTACCAGGACGAACCGCAAATACTGTATATCCTCTTGCACACAATAAATTATACACATGTGCATTTTCGTGTGGATTGAAGCGGCTTCGGTCAGACCGCCAGGAACCACTGACAATTTGTATTATCCCAAAGCCTTTTCCCTGGGTACCAGGTTGATAATAAGTTGGCGCCGTTCCTGCAGGTGTGAAGATATCCATATAAAAGTGCTGGTTGTTAATTGTGGCATAACTATGGTCTATTTCCCGATGATAGACCATAGCTTCTTCAGCAGCTAATGAAAAATTCTGCGTTATACCATATATAAATATTGTTACAAGAAATAACAGTCTACGAAGCAGCATGATAATATCAATTATCCAAGTGTTAATGTCATAAACGCAAATTGAATATCGTCCAATATAAAGTACTATGTCATAGGAAACAAGAATTTGGCAAACCTGTTTTAGCGCATACCAAATAGAAATCAGCCTGAAAGTCTATAAAAAATGCCTGATCATAATGAAGTGAAGGGTTCTCCAAAATGACCAGGCGACGTGATGCGTCGCATCAAAAGAATTATGTGAGGGGTATAAACGATATGTCGAAATGCATGCCCTGCGTTTATTCGGTATTGGAGGGGGGAGGGGAGACGATACCGAATAAACGCAACGACACACTTTACCGACGCAGCATTCTTTGATGCGACGAAATGAAAGCATTGTATCCGTCAAACGGATAAGCACAAATTCGTAGTACCGATTAAATTTTTTTGCGGTTGTGAATTGACTGACTTCTTTTCCGCAGGTGGCCTTCTTAATTGCCACACTTATATTTTACCATGTTTATTAAAAATTTGTGTATGAAAAGAAAGTATTTCTACTATTTTGTTTATTACCGGAAAAAAAGTAGCAGCAGAAGATTATTATACTAAGGTGTCGTTATTACCCTGATTAAATGATGTCATAAACGTTGATGTGATTAAAATTTCAACCGGCTCCCGGGAAATGCTTTGATATAGAAAGTTAAGTCGATGTCAAATCCAGATTCACGGTCACGAAATCGGATTGCCGTTTCCCAGCAATGTAGACTGCGACGAACTTCATAGGTTTGGGTGCGGAGATTGCCTCCATCCATGTCATAGATGTGTTCAAACGCCAAACCCCAGTTTTCACCCAATCTATAACCCAATCCATACAGAATTTCCCGATTATATTTACGACTTTGAGTAGCTGTATATGCAAATCCAAGTCGCCCACTTACTGGGCTTTCTGGCGACATTTCATCGTAATAAAACTGGGCAAGTACACGGCTGTAATTTCCCATACCTGCATAAAATGCGGCATCACTGTCATAAGGTCTGCCAACTCGGTCTTCATACAGGTCCAAGACATGCATCCGTAAATTCTCAAGTACCGGGCGTCCAATATGACTTGATGTAATATGTCTTTCACTTACGAGTTGAAATCCCCACCAGGGACGTGGTCTGAGATCAAACTCAATTTCGTAATCTTCTGATTTGGTCGCTTCACTTGCAAAATCATTCCCCTGAAATAAAGAAAGACGTCCTACTTGCCAAACCTCATCGGTCTCAGCATCTTTACCGTAGAACACGTTATCGAGGCGTGTTTCTATGCGACTTCGTCCAAAGTTGCTGTCCAGAGAATCGAATCGATGTGTTTCATGTAATTTCCAATTGGTGTCTGGACGGTAAGAATATGTAAGTGAAGGCAAAATAACATGCTTGAACCCAGAGAATCCCCAAGCACCAGCGTAGGTTTTATGAAGTCGAGATTGCGTGGTAATGCCAACCAACGGTGATATTCTTCCATAGCTGTCGTCAGATATTCGTTGTTGAGAGTACCAAGTTGCATCAAGCTCTGCGAATGGCGTGATGCTTAAACCTTCAAGAGGTGTCATGTTGTGTGTCAATCGTGCTTGACTTGAAGATCGGATAGCATCAGAACCACCTGGTTTGCGATCATAGTATCCAAGTTGTGTGTCCAACGAAAAATAAAGATTTTCTGCCAGAGGACGTTCAAGCAAATGGTACCCGGCAGAGGGTAAGCTTTCTGTCTGACGCATCCAGTTGTGAGTATTTAACCGTGCGGTTCCTGTGGCTATGTAATCTGGCTGGCGATAGGTGAGATTTGCAAAGGATCTTGGAGCAGTCCTGTTTCTATATGTATCAAAATAAAAGTCTTTATAAAAATCTCTATCTGACCATTGTTCTGCCTGTACACGAAATATTAAATCATCATCATATTCATAACGATGATAATAATGCAGATATCCACGGTCTTCGGTCGTATGTAATGAGTTAAATTCCCCCTGCGTACGATATAAATGAGATGCAGGTGATTTCATAAAGTCATAATTAAAATCAACGCCTACACCCACACCTTCCTTTTGGGTAGCAAAAATCCTGGGCCCGGCACTGAAGTCAGGGGTGAATTCCAAGCGTTGTCCGACATTTACAAAATACCCGACACCAGCACGCCTTCCACTATCAAAATCCATATTCCAAGTGTGTCCACCAACACCTGCTGCGCGGTACTTAGGCAAGTATAGGGGGGTATCGAAGCGACCAAGTTGTAATCGGGCATTTGTACCTTCTGATATCACACCATTTTCGAAACGGGCATCACTTAACCGAATTCTATAATGAGGTTGCTCATGGTCACAGGTTGTTACCCAGACATCTTTCGCATCAAAGCATTCTGGGCCGTGTATGTGTAATTCTTCAGCGGAATAATAATAGATG
>Ga0334884_1004157_pt1 | contig 15290 bp, 9 predicted proteins | sample GraSluR1_MG_7_FD_207215 | JGI IMG/M metagenome (GOLD analysis project Ga0334884, IMG submission 207215) | Sludge microbial communities from methane-producing bioreactor in Wageningen University, Netherlands - Granular Sludge_12_05 R1 | ecosystem: Engineered > Bioreactor > Anaerobic > Unclassified...
AGCGCTTTGTTGCACTCGCCGAGGTTGACCCAGACCCATGCGACCTTGTAGTGGGCGAGGCCGCTCATTTTGTTGAGTGTCCCCGAGGTGATCTGGTTGTAGAAGCCTTTGGCCTCTTGGAGCTCGTTGCGGTCGAAGTGAAAGTCCCCCAAGACGAGCAAGGCGTCGAAGCGCAGCGGGCTGTCGGGGAACTCTCTGACGAGTTGTTGCAAGGTGGCACGCATCTCATCGAAGTTGCCGAGCTCGCGGTACTCGTGGCCGATGTTGAAGAGGACGCGTGGTCCGAGGCCGGAGGCGGGGAAGCGCACCAAGACCATTTTGTAGATGGAGATAGCCTGTTCTTTGAGTACGCGCACTTGCGGTACATGGAGGACGCGGCTGGCGCGTTGCTCCCGCTCGTAGGCGAGTTGGTAGTGGTAGCGGGCCTCTTCGGAGAGAAACTCGGCGAGGCGGACGTAAAGCTCCGGGAGGTAAGGCGCGCCGCGGGAGAGGGTGATGGTGGCCCGGGTTTCATCGATGGCGTTGCGGACTTTGGTGATTTTGAGCCGCAGCGTCTCGATGTGGGCGGGGTCCTTGACCTCGGGTTTGTTGGCGCCGCAGGCGGCCAGGGTCAAGGCCAGCGCCCAGAGCCCGGCGAGGAGACAGCGCTTGATGGCGCGGTTGGGCGTTGGTGATGGCGTTGGCATCGGGCGCATCATTGTCATCCCTTTAGGGGCCACATGGAGCGTGTGCTCAGTTCCAGTCACGTCTTCGCAGCGTTGGTTTGCCATGCTTAGTCGATGCATCGGTCCTCCATGATCACGACGATGTCATCGAGTTCGTCGGTCCAGAACTCACCTTCGAAGCGGTAGGAGACCCACTTGGCACCCGAGAGGGAGCTGGTGTCGACCTCTGGCGGTCCTGGCGGCCGGCCGCGCCCGCGTAAGAGCCCGACGCCGAGCTCGTGCAGGATGAGGCGGACACCTTCGTCGGCGGCGAGGAGTTCCTCTGCCAGGGCGATCATCTCGGTCATGAGGCTTTCATTTTCTCTGCGGGTGGCTTCTTCGGATCCACGTGCATAGAGACTCTCGAGGCGCTCGCTGAGCGCCTCGCCGAAGGCTTTGGTGTGGCGCTGGACGAGAGCGCGCTCGAGTTGGAGTCGCTGGCGAAAGTCGGTGACGTCTTTGCCGCCAGTGCGGAGCCCCGCGGCGGCTCGGAGGGCGTCGGAGTCTTCGAGGGGGACAGCGCGCTCGAGGTCGGCGAGGGCATCCCCGTGTCGGGCCCGAAGACGTACGGCCGCTTGGCGTGCAGGCTCGAACTGGCAGAGTCGGCGCAGTGAGAGGGCCTCGAGGAGGAAGCGCTCTGGGGCGATGAGGTTGGCATAGGCAGGGGCGTCGAGGGCGACGAGGAGGCCGAGGGCGCGGCGGGAGTTGCCGAGGTAGTAGTGGGTCCAAGCCATCTCGAGCAGGAGGAGGGGGTCATCGGGCGCGGTTTTTTTAATCTGTTCGTAAGCTTGGAGTGCGTCGTCGAAGCGTTTTTCTTCAAAGGCGATGCGGGCTAGGGCGCGGTGGCTGTCGATGGCGACGTCTTCAGGGAGTGCGCGGGCCTCGAGGATGTCCTCGAGGGCATCGCGGGCGGCTTTGAGGTTGCCGTGGTCGAGATCGCGCACGGCCAAGACGTAGCGTGCGCGGGCAAAATAGGGGCTGTTGGCGGGGATGCGGGCAAAGCGCGCCTGGCCCCAGGTGTCGAGTCCCGTGCGCATCGACTCGAGGCCTTGGAGGAAGTCGACGAAAGCACGTTGTTGGGCGGGCAGGCCGGTGATTTCTTCGGTGGCCAGGAAGCCCGAGCGGATGGTGAGGCTGTCGTAGGGGTAGCGCAGGGAGATGCGCTCCAGTCCGCGCACAGCGTCTCCGACCAACTCGACGTCACGTCGTGCTTGGGCAATGTCGAGGTAGATCAGGGAGGCGGCGTAGGAGAGTTCGAGCTCTTCGAGGGCATTGGCGAGCAGACGGGCAGCCCTGTCGTAGCGCGGATCATCGGGGGTGGAGCCCGAGAGGAAGTGCTGAGCTGCTGCTGCTGCGGCCTCGTGGCGTTCGGCGAGAGAGGCCTCCACGGCCATGGAGAAGACCAAGTCGCGGTCATCTGGGAAGCGGTGGGAGGCGCAGGCGCTCACCAGGAGGCAGAGCGCGAGGAGCAGAGCCAGAGAGGCAAGGGGGGCGCGCCGCTGCGGCCGCGCACGGGCGGCGCCGCGCGCGACGGGTGAGGTGCAGGTTGGGACAATACGCTGGCCGAGCATTCGTTCACCTGTGGAGGTTAGGTGCGCCCATGGCGCCGGGAGAGGGCGTCAGCATGCGCGTTGGGCCGGGTGGAGTCATTCAGAAAGAGAGGGAGAGGCCGAGGGTCAGCCAGAGGTCGTCTTTGTACGAGAAGTCTTCAAGGATGGTGTCATCAAAGAAGAGCAAGTAGCGCATGTCAAAGCGCAGAGAGAGGAGCTCCGAGAGGTAGAAGCGGGCGCCCGTACCGACATTGAGCCCGACGCGGCTGGAGCGGGTGTACCAGCCGTAGCCGCCGCCGATGTTGAAGAGGAACTCACCATAGAGGAGGCGATTGTCGAGCCATGAGGCTTTCCAATAGAAGGGTTTGAAGACGAAGTTGGTCATCAGGGCGAAGTCGAGCACTTCGAAAGGTGTGGCCCGCACATCGAGGGCTTTGAGCTCATCCTTCAGGCTGGTGTCGGCGTGTACGGAATACAGCCCGTTGATCACTTCCCAGGCCAGGTGCTCGGTGAAGTGAAGGGTATAGGCGCCGCCAAAGGTGATGCCTTTGGTGAAGGCGTCGAGGGCGAGGACACCGACCTGAGCCGTAAACTCGTGCGTGCCGAGGTGCTTTCGGTTCTGCACCACTTTTGACGAGTAGCTTTGCTCTTCGGCGTGTGCCGGTGTGGCTGCCACAAACAAGATGCCGACCCAAAGTGCGACGGCCAACTGCAGGGTGAACGTCCTCTGCATCGAGCTTCTCCAAACGAAGTAGCGAGGTTGGAACAGGGTATGGGCGTGGGTGTCTCCCGGGGGTAGCGCCCATTGAAAGCAGACTCGGGCGGAGTATAGAATTAGTTGTGGGTGATGACTAGCGCGTCGTCGATGGAGACTTGCTTTCGCAATCCGTTGCATGCGAGAAAGGGTGTGCTGTACGTCATTGGGCGTTGAAACGGTGCTGGTTTGGATGAAGGGTGCGAGGATGTCTGGAGCGAGTGCCCCCCACGGAGCTGGCTTGGCGATGGTGGCCCTGATGGCCCTCTTGGCAACGTTGGCCGTGGGGTGCATCGATGCCGAGAAGGTGTTCACCCAGGGACGCCTCGAAGAGCTGTGCAACGGGGCGGTTCCGGTTTGTAGTCTTCATGCCTCGTGTGTGCTGCGCAACGACGCCTATCTTCGGGGCGAGTTCCCTGGAGGGGTGCGGGTGATCGTACGCAGTCACGCTGAGGAACAGCGCTTGTGGGTGCGTATTCTCCTGGCGGAGATGATCTATCCCGGCACGGAGCTGCACATCCAAGCCTATAACCCGGACTGCTCCTCTCTGGAGGAGGAACACCTGCGCAACATCGACCTTTTTGCCTTTGCGGGCGATGATCGCATCATCGAGGTGGAGTTGTTGTTAGTGGGCAAGGGCGATCACCTGGTGGAGGTGTTCTCCGACATGAGCGCCAAATTCCTCATGACGACTCTGGTGGAGAACTAGGCGCTGGCGGTGCTGAGGCGTCGGTGGCGGCTGGTGCAGGCTGCGGTTTTTCCGAGAGGCGCCGATAGGCCTTGAGGGCAAAGCGTCGCTTCAGTGGTCCCAGGCGATCGATGAAGACTCTGCCTTGGAGGTGCTCGATTTCATGGAGCATTGCGACGGCCAGGAGCCCTGAACCGTTGAGGATTCGGCGTTGTCCCGTGACGTCTGCCGCTTTGATGAGCGCCCAGTTGTAGGTCGGCACCTCTCGATAGAGACCGGGAAGGGAGAGGCAGCCTTCTTCCCATGAGATCGGCTCACGGGTTTCCACGATCACTGGGTTGATTAGGACCCAGAGCTCTTTGGGTTCCCCCTCCTCGGGTTGACTGATGTCGACGACGCAGACCTGTTGCGAAATCCCGACTTGCGGTGCCGCCAGGCCCACCCCTGGCGCGGCGTACATGGTTTCGGCCATGTCGGCGACCAGTTGGGCGAGGGCTTCATCGAAGACGGTGACCTCGGCGGCCTTCTGTTTGAGTACGGGGTGGGGGTAGGTGACGATAGATAATGTTGCCATAGGGCTTCGATGGGCGAGTGGGTGGCGGTGTCAGTCTCTTTCCGATCTTTGTTACGGACGCGCCCCACTTGGGGTTTGCTGTGGTGCTCTGGGGCGGCACCCAGGGGCAGCATAGGCCCCAGCGGTGTGAGGAGCAACCCGAGAGGCGCGGGTAGGTTTGCGGACGCGCACTTGTGTGCGCCACGCGCTAGACGGCGAGCCGTGGATAGGCTATGGATCGTAGGCGTGCCGGTCTTTTGCTTTGGCCAGGCCGTCACACGCATGAGTCTTGGACCTTCATCACTCATTCTTTCGGGAACGCCGCAAGGAGCCACCGATGCAGCCCAGACGAGCAGAGTACATCGACTACGGCGAAATCCAACGCGTGGTTGGGATCGCGACGGATGCAGGGGACCTCAACAAGATCAAGGTAGTGTTGGAGCCACTCTTGTCGAAGGACGATTGCACCCGGAGTGCTGCGGAGAATCTTTTTTTATACAAGGCCTTAGGGCGTTTGTATCGCGAGATGGGGATGGGGGACGAGTCCCAGATGGCCTTTTCTCAGGCCTACGGCTACGACTCACGGGATCTGGAGGTGCTCGAAGAGCAAGCTGGCGCGGTGTTGCGTGGCGAGCCCGTGGATGACAGCGAGCGGGTTTTGCAGCGTATTTTACTGCACCACCGCTTCAGCACCAAGCCGCAGATCGTGGCGCGGGTATACCAAGCCATGGGGGCGCGGTTTCAGAGCGCCGGTGAGTTGGACCAGGCGCGCGTGGCCTATGAGAAGGCCTTGGAAGTGCGCCCAGGTGACATGGAGCTGATTTCTTCGCTGTTGAGCGTGGCTGAGGAGTCAGGGGATGACGAGGCCATCGTCGAAGTACGGGAGAAACTCCTGGCGACGTTGACCAACGCCGAGAGTCGTGCGGCCGTGTTGGTGGCGATTGGTGACGATTACATCAAGCGTTTCAATGACCCGCAGCGCGCGATTGATGCCTATGAGCGGGCCTTGGCCGAGTGTGCCGTCAGTGAGCCGGCGCTGTTGCGCGTGGTGGACCTGTCGGTGCGACGGGAGGACTGGCATCGGGCCGTGGGGGCGCTGGTCACCCTCGGTGAGACGGCAGAGGATGTGGGGGCCAAGATCAAGTACTTGGCCAAGGCGGCGACGATCTACAAGGACCACCTGAACGAAACGATTCGTGCGGTTCAGGTGTACAACCAGCTCCTCGACCTCGATCCTCTGCAGCTCGACATTTTCAAAATCCTCGCCCGGATTCTGCTCGACCAAGAGGACTGGGCGGGCTTGGAAGAGAACTATGTGCGGATGATCGAGCGACACCGACGTTTGCCGAGCCTACAGAGCAACGTCATGGTGGTGCTGTGCCGGAACCTGGGGGAGCTGCGTTTGCGCCACCTCAACAATCTGTTGGGGGCAGCCCAGGCCTACCAGGTGGCCAGTGACATTTTGCCCGATAACGTGGGCTACCACCAGATCCTCGGCGACTTGTACGGGCGCCTCGATGACAGCCTGGATAAGGCGGTGGCGGAGCAGCGGGAGATCCTGCGTCTGGCCCCCGACAAGCTGGAGGCCGTCGATGCGTTGGCGGTGCTCTATCGGCGCATGGGCCGCTTCGATGAGTCGCTGTGTGTGTACCGTGTCCTCGATGTGTTGCAGCGTCTCGATGAAGAGGGCGCCCGCATCGTGGAGAAGTTCAATACGCCGCGGCCGCCGCGTATCGACATGCTGCTCACGGATGAGATCTGGGAGTACCTGCGTTCGGAGTTGTTGGAGCGATCGCTGCTGCGTCTCTTCTCGATCACTGGGCCGGCTTTGGCCGAGTGTTTTGCCCACGACCTGGATTTTTACGGGCTGCGCGAGAAGGAGGCCAAGATCGCCTTGGACGAGCCCACGGTCGTGGCGCGCAACGTCTTGGCCGTAGCCAAGCCGCTGGGCTTCCACCCACCGCCGAACGCCTTCCTCAATCCCAAGCTGCGCGGCATGCGCAACGCCTATCTGTTGCCGCCGGCCTTGTTGGTTGGGACGGACATGGTGTCGGGCCGTGAGGAGCGGGAGGTCGCCTTTGCTTGCGCCAAGGCCGTCGCCTTACTGCGTCCTGAGTTTTACATTTCCCAGTTTGGCGGCTCGAAGGTGATGGAGGGGGTGATCTACACGGTGTTCAAGACGGTGCGCCCCGATCTGAACATCGATCTCTCGAAGAACATGCTGCGGGTGTCCAAGGTCTTGGAGCGCAAGTTGACCCATCTCGAGTTTGGTGCGCTCAAGTCACTGGTGGACGAGCGCATCGAGAGCGGGACCAACCTCAACGTTCGCCTCTTCATGGAGGCCGCTGAGGATACGGTCAACCGAGTGGGACTGCTCTTCGCGGACGACCCACGGGTGGCCCAGCGGATTCTGGAGATCGACGAGAGCAATCTGAGCACCCGCAGTGTTCCCGATCGCTTGGGTCCCCTGCTGGTGTGGGCGATCTCCGAGCAATACATGGCGCTGCGCAAGCGCATTGGGGTCGCGATCAGCGCCTAGTTCTGGGCGATCTCTGCTGGCCAATGAAACTGCTGGGCGTTCTCGATTGTCATCCGTTTACGTGCTTGGACTCAGAAGAGTGTGAGCACGGCTACGCCGATGGCGATGCTCACGAGGCCACGGGCGCGGGCCTTCCAGCCGGTGAGGATGCCGAAGGGACCGCGGTAGAAGGCGGTCAGGAGCGGATACATGCCCGCGAGGATCGCGGCGCTGGCGATGAGAGGCCAGACCAGCGCGGGGTAGACGAAGAACGACAGCAAGGCCAGCGCCAGCAGAACAAAAGGGGGCCACTGATGCCGGTTCAAGAATTGGAGGGACGAGGCGGTGGGCCGTGCGGCTGGAGGTCGTGGGGGCTCGGGAACGACTTCCAAGTGTTTTTCTGGTGGCTTGGGGGCAGGAATGCTGTCGTGGGACATGGGATGACCTTGGTGCAGGCGGGAGCGGCGGCCACGAGGGGCGCAGGGTGACACCGATGCCAGGCCTTTACCATCGTCACCTATACGTGACAAGTCCACCACTTTTGAGTATGCTGGCCGCCGCGCTTTGGAACGCCCTTACGCAACGCAAGCGAGGGAAGACCGGCAGGCTGCACGAGACCTTGTACAACTGGCCAATGGCCGCATGCCCCTAGGAGAGATTTAGATGTCGAACAAAGACCTGAAAGGCTCGACTCCCGAGTCAAGCACAGGGTCGGCAGATGGGCTGGTGAGTCAGCGCAGTGAAAACTCGGTCTTGTTTTCGCTCAACAATTTGACCGCCATCAATGACAACGATGCCTCGCACGGCGCTGGTTATGCCTCGGGTGGCGGTGCGCTGGGTGGCGCCGACAAGTCAGGGCTCATCGATCTCAACACGTTGGCGCGTTTGGGCGCGGGTTCGGCGACGGGTGGCGGGGACACGAGCACGGGATCGGCGGCGGCGGCGCCGGCGCTGTTCAATGTTGGGGCGCGGCGTTCCAACAAGGGCCTGATGATTGGTATCGCCTTTTTGGTGATCGTCGTCTTGGGGCTTGGGGGGACGCTGACCTACCTCATGGTTTTCAAAGCAGAAGAGCCCAAGCCGGCCGTCGCTGAGGCGGAACCGGAAGAGAAGGACCCGGCGGCTGAGGCCGGTGTGGATCCCGACACGATCGTGACCCACGCCACGGCACGCCGGGTGGTGGATGTTCCTGATGAACCCGAGGAAGACGAAGAAGAGAAGCGCAAGGCAGAGGAAGCCGCGCGGGCTGCAGAAGAGGCCGCTGCTGCGGCCAAGGCCGCTGAAGCGAGCCGGCGGAGCAGTGATCGCGGCAGCCGGCGCGATGACAAGAAGAGCGGCGGTGACTCGGGTGAGGCGGCCAGCGAGTCCAAGCCACGCAGCAGTGGCAGCGGCCCCGATCCCAAGGCCGTGCGTGGGGTTCTGGACGGAAGCCAGGCCCGAGCCAAGAAGTGTGGCAAGGAAGGCGACATCGTCGTCCAGTTCAATCTGATGCCTTCCGGTAAGACCAGCGGTGTCAAAGCGGCCGGTGGCTCCCTGATGGGCACGCCGACTGAGCGCTGTGTGCTCGGCGTGGTGGAGCGTCTCGAGTTCCCAAGCTTCAGCGGTTCCGCCACACCCATCAAGTACTCCTATAAGTTGTAGGCCAACGAAGCTACGCCTCCGTGGCCCACCTCGCATGGCGCGAAGTGGGCCTTTTTTTCTTCTCCTGTCGTTGCGCAGAGAGGGCGAAGTGATGCGATGCTTGGCTGATAATTGACAGGCCGCGCACAGGGAAGGCACAAATGAGGGTGTCGCCGTGGGCCCCATCTCGGTGGGCGCAACGAGGGCCGCCATGTGGCGTGAACTTGTCGCCGGGTGGGGTGTCTGAGGGCAGCGTGGCAGTGCTTGAACGGTGTGAGCTGATAAGGTGAAGGGGCGTGGGAAAGAAAGCAAAGGCAAAGAAGGGTAGCCCTGATGCGCCTGGGCAGGTCCGAGATGCGGCAGCGGCCGGTCTAGGGCCGGGCGCGCTCGAGCCGAGTGATGAGGTTTTTGCGCCGAATCCGTTTGCGGCAGTGGATGAGGAAGAGCGCCTGGATGACGACGGCTATGCTTCTGATGATGAAGCGTGGGCCGATGGCCCGCCCCTGGATCCCTCGCTGCAGCTCGTGGATCTGTCCAAGCTGCGGCCGCGTCCCACGCCCTTGCGCCTCTTTTTGATGGCGGCGGTGGTGCTGGCCGTGCCTTACCTGATCATCAGCGACTGGGAGGAGATCGCCTATTTTCTGTCCCCCAACGAGCCCATCGATATCGGCAACGCCATGGATTACATCATGGTGCGTGGTGAGGATGGCCGGATGATGCGCCGCAAGAACCTCGACGTGGCGCACAACTCCTTTGTTCGCGTCCGCGGACTGCCCGTGCACAAGGCGGTGGCCAATCCACAAGCGAGCCGTTTCACCTTGCGTTTCACCAAGAGCAACGAGCGGGTCCTCTACCAGCTCGAGGGGGCGCGGATTTTTGTCGAAGAGCCGCTGGCGACGACTCACCTGAAGGATTTTGGCCCCGAAGCGCTCGATAGCGCTGACGCCCGGACGAGCATCGAGTTGGTGGAGCTCGAGGGGCGCTTGTTGTCGATGGCGGAGGATGATGTCGGGGTCTATGCCGGGCTGCGTCACTACTACGCTTCGAAGTATGGCATGCGTTTTTGCGCCGATCTGTCGCCGGCAGAGATCGAGCGCGGAAGGGCCATGCTGGGCCGCGGCGGGTTGATCCTGAAGGCCGACCAAGATCTGGGTTTCATGCAGATGCCTTCGGGGAGTGATGCCACGCTGTTCGCTGCCCACGCGGGTGGCCAAGGCCAGTGGTGGGTCGGCGGTTCGGAGGGCGTGCTGTTGCGCAGTGGAGATGGGATGCACTGGGAGCAGGTGCAGGCGGATCTCCAGCGCTCGCTCTTTGGTATCGCCATGGAGGAGGATGGACAGGTCGGGGTGGTGGTGGGGCGGCGCGGCTTGGTGGCCCTGACGCAGGATGGTGGCGCTACTTTTTCCCAGCCCTATCCCTTCGTGGAGCAAGACCTGCGAGGGGTATTGGCGTTGGGAGAGGGGCGTTTCGTCGCCGTGGGCAACGAAGGTCTGGTGCTGCGGGCCAGCGAAGGCGGGCAGCGCTGGTCACCGGCGCCGGTCATGGTCAACCCCGTGTTCCGGCAGGTGCTGCGCACCGCCACAGGCGCGCACGTCGTGGTGGGGGATGGCGGCCGGATCCTGCGCCGTCGTGAAGACGGCGGGCCGTGGGTCGTAGCGGCTTCGCACAGCACGGCCGATCTCTATGACATCAGCCAGGACCCGAGTGGACACCTGGTCGTGGTCGGAGCCGAGGGGACAGTGCTGCGCAGTGAGGACGATGGCGCGAGCTGGGAAGCGGCCGACGTGGCTTTCGTCGCCGGACTGAGTTTTCGGCGTTCTTTTGCGGCGGCGGCCTTTCACGACGATGGTCAGCGGTGGTTTGCTGTCGGTCGCAACGGCGTACTGGCGCGCTCGGCTGACGGGGCGCGTACGGTAGAGCTCTTGTCCCACAGCTATCGCTCTGCCGTGGTCCTGGAGCATATCCGCGCCGGGCGTTCTCTGCCGCAGGCGCTGAGTGCGTTGCTTCCAGTGGCGGATCTGCCGACGCTGCACGGTGTGGCCTGGGCCGGGGATGCGCTCTACGTGGTGGGGAGGAAGGGGACATTTTTGGTGAGCCTGGACCACGGTCTGACCTGGCGCAAGCGCCATCTGCCCGTGACTGGCGACCCCGATCTGTACGCCATTGCCTTTCTCGACGCCGACCTTGGCTTCATCGGTGGCGCGGGAGGGCTGCTGCTCAAGACGGAGGATGGTGGCCAGGTGTGGCGCGAAGTGGCCTCAGAGACCAAGCGCAACATCCACACCTTGCGGCCCGTCGCCGGGGATCCTCGCTTGGTTCTTTTCGCTGGGGATCATGCCCTGTGGGGCTTCTGGCGTGAGAGCGACAACCGCTGTTACGTGCGCGCTGGCAGCGGCGAGGGTGCCTACCGCGGACTGGCGCTAGGGGCGGATTTCACGGGTCGCGTCAACGCGTTGCGGCTGGTGGTGGTGGGTGAAGGCGGCGCCATTCTGGGGGTGGACGAGGAGGAGAGCCGGGTCGCGCCGTTGTGGACCCACGCGCCAGTGGACCTCTACGCCATGGCCGTCGCGGACGAAGCGCTGCCGACCTTGCCGCTGCGGCCCATTGGCCACATGGCGCTGGCAGCGGGCAGCGATGGGGCGGTGCTGCGCAGCTTCAATGGCGGCCTGTCCTTCCGGCAGGAGTCCACGGGCACGGCGGCGAAGTTGAGCGCCGTGGCGCTGTCCAAGGATGGGACCTTGGCGGCGGTGGGAGGCGAGGACGGGACCTTGCTCATCGATGAGGAACAGTCCGGTCGGTGGCGTGAGGTGGCCCTGCCGACGCAAGATGCGGTGCGGGGCTTGGCCTATGTCGACGTGGGCGAAGGCCAGGAGGCGCTGTGGCTGGTAGCGGGGGCTTGTCTGTACGAAGGCCGCGGTGATGCGCCGGTGGTGGCGCTCTACTGTGCGGAGGAGCCGTTGACGGGTCTCTTCATCCATGGGGCGAAGCGGTTGCTGACGGGTGCCACGGGGGGGCTCTATCTCAGCGATGACGCGGGTCAGCTCTGGCGACGTGAAACGAGTGGCGTCGACGGCGCGCTGCACGCAGGGGCGTGGTGGCAGGATGGCTGGTGGGTGAGCGGCACGCGCGGTGTGGTCTTGCGTGCGGGGGTGAGCCCGGGCCAGTGGGAGCGGGTCGCCACGGATGTGGCGGCTGAGCTGCGGGGGTTGGGAGCGGGCGTGGACGAGGAGGTGCTGTGGGTCGTGGGCGACGACGGGGTGGTGCTCAGCCGGCGACGCGACGCCCAGACCTGGGAACGCTACCCAGCCGCGACGGCGGGAGCGCTGCGCACGCTCATTCGCGGCGCCGACGGCCAACTGTGGTTTGCTGGCGATGGCCAGCACATCTTCCACAGCGACGATGGCCTGCGCTGGTCGCCGCGCGGCACTTTCTTGGCCGGTTTTCACGGGCTGGCCATGAGCACGCCGGGGCCAGGCGCTGTCATCCTGGCCGTTGGGGACGAGGGGGTGGTGGCCAAGAGCGTGGACCACGGCGCGACTTGGCACCTCGTCGAGACGCCGACCAAGGCCAGCCTCTATGGTGTGGGCATAGCGCCCGATGGGCAGGTGGCGGCGGCGGTGGGGGCGGGGGGAACGATCCTGCGCAGCCGCAGCGGTGGCGATCTGTGGACCGCTTTGGAGCTCGATCTCCACGTCGATCTCTATGCGACGCAGGTGACCGCGCGGGCCGACGGGGAGCTGTTGACCTTGGTCGCGGGCAAAGGCGGGGTCTTCTACGCCGCCAAAGAGCGCAACATGCGGCGTTTCGACTTGTTGCCCGTACCGAGCACCGAGGACATTCGCGCCTTGGCCCTGAGCCGGGACGGAAGCGAAGTCCTCGCCGTGGGCGGCCAGCGCCAAGACCCGGGCGTGGTGTGTGAGAACGGCTACGTGCTGCGCCCGAATGAGAGCCCGCGCTCACGCTGGACTTATGCCCTCCTCTATGGGTTGCTGGCCCTCTTCGCGCTCTTCACTTTGGCCAAGCTGCTCCAAGGACTCTATATCATGGTGACCCCGCCGCCTGAGCTTTGATGGGGATCCACGGGCCTGGGGCGTGCGCTGCGTCAAGGTGGGGGCGCCCGCGCAGGGGCTGCGCGTCGCGGCCGCATCGAGGCTGTTGACCGCAAGGGCGAGAAATTGCGCCCCATGAGCTCCGGGTCTAAGCTGGTGCGTGAGATGGTGTGCCCGCTCACACCGGTGCCGTTACAGGCGTTGGCGGGCTCCAGGAGAACGACGAGGAGAGGCGAGCATGGATGCGAGCGCGGACACGATGGGTTGGCGATGGCCGGGTTGGCGGCTAGGAGTGTGCTTGGTTTTCGTTTTGGGCCTGGTGTGGCTGCCACGGTCGGGCTGGGCCGACGCCAGCGCCGGGTGGTCTGCGTCGGAGGCGGGTCTGTTGTTGCTGGTGGGGCCGCAGATCGGCATCCACGGGCCACCGACGTCCTTCAAGGCGCAGGCGCAGGGTTGGCATTCTCTGACGGGGACGTTGGCCTTCGTGGGTGGTGTGGCGGTCAACGCCAGCGGCGCGACGGTCCTGCGATCTGGCGACAACGCCACAGCCGATGCGCACTACGACTCGACCTTTGGGATGTCCTTTTGGTCGGGTCTGCGTTGGCTCTTCGAAGGGGTGCAGTGGCCGGTCTTGCCCTTCGTGCGTGCTGGCATAGGGGTTGATTTTACGGCGGCATCAGCGTTGGTGGGCTACCGCTTGGGTCCCGTAGGCGGCGGCGGTTTGGCCTTTCCTGTGGGGGAGGTCATTGATCTGGTGGGGGAGGTCGAGGTGGGTCTGGGCTTTGGGCAGTACCGTGGCAGTGGCGCCCTGTTGGCGGTGAGCCTCGATGTGTTGCTGGGGCTGCAGATGCGATTTTGAGGCAGCCATGGGTGCGCTTGGGGTTGGGCCTCGGGTGTTGGGGTCTTCTGCATTCGAGTGTTGACAAGGCGGTCACGGTAGCTACACTGTGCAGCTTCGCGGGCGTGTAGTGCGCCGGTGCTGCGATGGAAATGGCTAGTTTCATTGAATTTACTTGCGAGATGCCGGTGGCGTTTGGGCAGGTGGCGCTTGTCTGGCGTTGTGGGTGTTTTGGGAGCTTGGGTGCCCTGAGCAGGGCGTGAATGCGAGTTCCTCGGCATGATTTCAGAAGAAAGTGTCAAGGAAGTGCTTGCGCGAGCGGATATTGCGCAGGTGGTTGGGGACTACGTGCGGTTGAAGCGCGCGGGTCACAGCCTCAAAGGATTGTGTCCCTTTCACGGTGAGAAGACGCCTAGCTTTCATGTGACGCCAGCGAAGGGGCTCTTCTATTGTTTTGGGTGTGGACAGGGTGGGACGGCCATTGACTTCATGATGCGGATGGAGGGACTGAGCTTCCCGGAGGCCGTCGAGTTGCTCGGCTCCCGCTTTGGCGTGGAGATCGCGCAGGTTGGCCAGCGTTCGGAGGAATTCCGCAGTGCGCGGCAGCGACGCGAGTCGTTGTTGCAAGTGCTAGAGGTTGCTGCGCGTTATTTTCGGGAGAATTTGCAGGGTGCCTCTGGCGAAGCGGGTCGGCGCTATTTGAGCCAGCGCGGGCTGGGCGACGAGGTGGCGGCGCACTTCGCCCTCGGTTTGGCCCTGCCGGCCTGGGGTGGGCTCGAGGGCCATCTGCGCAGTCAGCGTGTGGAGATGGCGCTTGCCGTCGAGCTGGGTCTGATCGTCGAGCGCAGTGGTGAGGGCGGTCGTGGTCATTACGATCGTTTTCGCGAGCGGCTGATTTTTCCGGTGCAGGACAGCAGCGGTCGGGTGATCGCCTTTGGGGGACGGGCCCTTGGTGCCGATACGAGCGCGAAGTACATCAACAGCCCGGAGAGCGCGCTTTACGTCAAAGGCCGCAACCTCTTTGGCCTCTTTCAGGCGCGGGAGGCGTTGCGCCGCGACGAGAGGGTGGCCCTGTTGGTGGAGGGGAACATCGACGTATTGACATTGCACCAGGCGGGCTATAGGCATGCGGTGGCGACCATGGGGACGGCGTTGACGCCAGAGCAAGCGCAGTTGCTGGCCCGCTATGCAGAGAAGGTGGTTGTGCTCTTCGATGGAGACAAGGCCGGGCGGCGGGCGGCCTATAAGGCCCTTGGGCCGCTGCTGGCGCATCCGCTGGAGACTTCGGTGGCTTTGTTGCCCGACGACATGGATCCCGATGCCTTCGTGCGGATCTATGGACGTGAGGGTCTGGAAGAGATTTTGGCCAGCGCCGAGGCGCTTCCGGGGTGGTGTGTGAGTGAGGCTTGCGCCGAAATCATGGCGGCACCGTTGGAGCTGCGGGAGCAAGCGATGGGGCCTCTGGGAGAGCTGTTGCGGCTCTTCCCGGCGGGCACGGTGCAGCGCCATTTTGCGCAGGAGGCTTCGCGGTTGTTGGGTCTGGAGCTGACGGCGGTGGTGCGGGGCGCGGGCCTGGATTTGGGCCCGGCGGGTGGGGCGGTGCGGCCGGCGCTGAAGCTCGCCGTCGTCCCCGCGAGCGCCTCTGCGGTGGTGGATCCCGTCGAAGGGGAGCTGTTGCAGCTCTTGTTGGATGCGCCAGAGCGGCTGCTGTCCTTTGTGGCGGCCGATGGTCTGTTGCTCATCGAGGACGGCGCGATCCGGCGGCTCATCGAGGCCTTGGTGCCGCGGGTGGAGCGTGGCGTGGCGGTGTCTCGCGCGCTGGAAGAGATCGAGGATGACGCGCTGCGGCGGATGGCTTTGGGAGCCCTGGTCGGTGAGCGTGTCGTAGAGGCGCCCCATGTGGAGGATTGGTATCGGGGTGCCATTGCCCGGCTGACCGAGCGCTGGGTGGAGCGTCAGATAGGGCCTTTGGGGATGGAGCTACAGGAGGCGATACGAGGCGGCAATGCGGCCAAG
>Ga0334884_1004159_pt1 | contig 15284 bp, 16 predicted proteins | sample GraSluR1_MG_7_FD_207215 | JGI IMG/M metagenome (GOLD analysis project Ga0334884, IMG submission 207215) | Sludge microbial communities from methane-producing bioreactor in Wageningen University, Netherlands - Granular Sludge_12_05 R1 | ecosystem: Engineered > Bioreactor > Anaerobic >...
ATAGTTGATGGAATTTCTAGAATCTTGACAACGTCTGTAACCAGATTAATGCGCTGCTTTTCCACTTCTAAAGTTTCTAAAACGAGTAATTGCATCGCCCGGGTTCGTGCTTCCAGGCTGGCACTGTCACGTGCAAGTGCAGCCTCTTTTTGCGATAGCGCTACTTGGTGTATGTTTTCCTGGCGTTCAAGTTCATCATCGAGCAGGGCACACAAATCATCCAGGAGGTTTTCCAGTTTGAATTGTTTCTGATCTATAGTCGTTGATTCGTTGTGCATGCTGTAATTAACCACCCATCATTCCAAATGTTAGTCCCTGGCCAGTTTAAGTTGCTGAGAAAAATAGGCGTGTACTTCATCCCGGCTTAGTGTGCCATCAGCATTAATATCGACTTTCTGAAAGAGTTCGCGGTCCATACCGCTTTCTTCCAATGTCAATTTTCCATTTCCCTGTGTGTCTCGTAATTGAATAAAACGTTCCGACAAGACAAGTGCTTTCTTGTCTATGCGTTCCATTTGAGAAGTTTTATTGTTCTCTTGTCGGTTAGCTTGTAATTGATCCATAATTATCTGTTTAAAAGTTTCTTGCTTGATTCTGGGGCGTTTCAATTCGCGTACAAGCCCAGTAGCATTTTGCAGTAAACTATTTGCTGCTCCCAGCCCCTGTATTAAACTCATTTCTATACTCCAGTTGTGTACCACCTTCAGCTCTATCGGAAAGTACACGTTGGTTATATCGGCACATTTCTCCCAACACTTGAGAGTGATTAAATATCGCCGACAGGTTTTAGTTTTTCCATTTTTGTGTTTGCTTGAGAGTCGTGAAGGACCTGTGGTGCATGAGACATCAGTGGTAATTTATCAACAGGCGCAACTGGACGGCTGCGCAACATATCAAGCCGTTGTGATTCCTGTTCTTCCATCATACGTGCAATACCCAACTGTCCAGACTTCATCATTTCGCCTGCGTAATGGTCATCCAACATTTCTTCAAAGAGCTTCTGTTGTGGTGAATGGCCAAAGAGTCCGTCACTTGGAACTCCTTTGCGCATTTCTTGCAATAGCTGATACAAAAAAAGACGTTCAAACTCTTCAAATGCCTGTGGTTCGTTTGTGAGCGATTGTATACCTGAGTCAAGGCGGCTGTATGGTTTCTGCTCCAATGGATTCACATATAACATTACATTATCTCCAGATCCGCATCGAGGTAACCACCTCTACGCAAGGCTTGAAATATCGAAATCATATCGCGTGGTGTTACACGCAGGCGGTTTAATGCAGCCGCGACTTCTCCTGCTGAAGCACCACCTACAGGCATGAGATAGGCATCTTCCTCTTCCAATGTCAGGTCGATAGTGTCTGTTATCACCGGGTCCGCATCTGTAAATGGCAGTGCCTGTGTTACTTGTGGTGTGGCTGCAATCTGGATGGTCATGTTTCCATGCGCAACATGACATGGTTTGATACCGACATTGCCTCCAACCACTATCGTTCCGGTGCGCTCGTTTATCACTACACGTGTTGGCATGGGTGCCTCAACTTCAATTTGCATAAGTTGATTGATAAAGGCAACCAGATTGCCTTGTTGACTTGTTGGTATATCTACCCGCACTGTTCCAGCACCCAATGCCATCGCGCCTCCATCAGGGAATGCCCGCGTTATTGCTTGTTGAATGCGGTCAGCAGTGGTAAAATCAGGCTGCTTCAATAACAGCATCAAACGTTCACCATCGGTTATTCTCGAGGGCACCTCCCGTTCAACATATGCGCCCATGGGAAGCAGGGCTGACGTCACATGGTTACGGCGCATTGCCGTTCCACCACCACCATCTATGTTGAATCCTCCAACCGAAATAGGGCCTTGTGCCACGGCATATACCACATCGCTGGTGCCCGGGCCACGTAGATGTGTCTCCATCAATTGACCGCCTTCTAAACTCTGAGCATCATAAAGTGAATCGATTTTGACGTCGATTCGTGTACCTTCTTTTGCAAACGCCGGGATGGTTGCTGTGACCATCACTACAGCGACATTACTGGAAGAGAGTTCACTTAAAGTTTGTACATCGACATCCATGCGTTCAAGCATGCGCTGTTGTGCCTGTATTGCCGCTGATGCTTTGTCGCCCGTGCCGGACAAACCAACGACCAGACCGATGCCTTTCAACATATTGCCACGTGCGCCCTGGATATCACACAGGTCACGCAGGGGCGCCGCATTAACGGTCCAGGAAATACCCAATATTAATAACGTCCATAGTGTACGTCTTGTCCAATTATTTTTAAGTCCCATCATGTGTTCCTCATGAAATTGTCGTACTGTATGAAGTGATTAATAAGGAGAAAACCAATCCAGGAATCGTGTAATAAAACCACGGCGCTGGTTGTTCCATAACGGCCCTTTCCCTTTAAGCTCAACACTGGCTCCGGCAACCTGAGTCGAGGGAATCGTATTGGCTGGAGTAACATCTTTGGCACGAATAGTTCCACTCATGGACATAATGGTATCTTCTCGATTAATGGTTACCTTGCGTTCTCCCTCAATGCGCAAGGTATCATTGGGCAATGTTTCAACTACGACACAAGTTATGGTCGTCGTCAATGTGCTGGTACGCCGGGTTTGACCTGTAGTTCGGTGCTCATTTTCTGCACCTATATTCCAGTTAGGCAGCTTTTCTGGATCAATCAAATTCAGACCATTCTCTCCAGCGATGAAAGTGTTCTGATTCGCTGGCGTGTTTTGTTGCAGGTCGGATTCCTTCTTGGTGTTCGTGTTTGCAGAGGAACTTGCCGATATGCTTTCTTCGACCAGCACGGTAATGATATCGCCGACTTCGAAACGCGCTTTGCGTTCTGTGATAAGCGTACCGCTACGTTCGGCTTCTTGCGTGAACAGCGAATCTGCCATGGTAACCGGGGCAAAGAAAAGCATCATTGCAGTGAGTACTGTGAGCTTTTTATGCATGAAATAATCCTCCATCAGTGAACAACGACAACACCATCTTGTCGAACAATACCCTGATATTCTTCACGTGAATTTAGATTGGCACAATTAATCAGATCGCCAACCCGGCCATTGGCCAGGGCACGACCCTGGGCTTGAACAGTCAGTGAACCTGACTGTAGTAAAACCGGAACTATTTGATTTCGACGCACTACTACGGGCGCTTCGACATTGCGGTTGGTCAACAGCATCCCGGGGAAAAGAGTTCGCCTTGATATCATCCCAACCGCTTCCTCCGGACTGGTCAATGCGCCACTGGGTACTTTGGAAAGAGCCTGTTTTTGTATTTCCAGATCAGACAACCTGATGGGCTTGCCACGGAGTATGTCCGTTGCAACGGTCAACACTTCAACATAGGCATCGACATCGGCCCGGACCAGAATAGTGCGTTGCATTACACCATCCACTTCAATGCTTCCACGAAATGTACCTGGCCCCAGGTATTGATAACTCGGGTTGGTGTTCCAGGTTATCGAGACCTGTCCCTCGGGAACTATGTAGTCTTCGCTTGGTGGCGGTATAACAATTTCGGCAACTGTCGGCTCCCATGGCATATCCATTTCAATGAATTCATGCAATGATGCGACAACTTCATGCCGACTTATTTCATGATGAAGGGTACGAGCTTGAATAGAGTTTGCGCCTTTCAACGTGACCGCTTCTGCTGATATACCAGCGTTACGCAGGCGTGCCTCGATCAAGGCAGCATTCACTCGCTTGCTTCCACCTGGTTGTGCTGCACTGGTCAATTCGATGTCTGCAAGTGATGCAACGAGTTCTGGATTTCCAATAATGTCGGCAACATCACCCAATAAAACTTGCGGACCTTTCACATAGGCTTCTTCACGCAGCATTAATGTATTTCCCTCGATCTCCAATTCTTCTGCATGAAGTGCCATTGCGCCACATAAGAGTATGACAACACCGACGAATGTGAGCGTGGGTTGCAGCACAGGTCTGTTTCTGGTAAATCGAATATTAAATGGCATGTCCAAGATCCTCATCGTTTATGATTGGAATTAGCGGCGTACATTATTGGCTGTTTGCAGCATTTCATCTGATGTTTGAATCACTTTTGAATTTGCTTCGTATGCCCGCTGTGCAATAATCATTTGCAATATTTCTTCAACTACCTGAACATTCGAGTTTTCCAGAAAACCTTGAACTATGGTTCCCAATCCATCCAGGCCTGGTTGTCCTTGATTTGGTGCACCTGATGCCTGGGTCTCCAGTAGTAAATTGCGTCCCAATCGTGCATCCAGTCCTGCTGGATTCGAAAAACGCACCAGTTGCAGATTGCCCAGCACTTGCGGGGTATTGTCTCCTGGCAGCCGTGCTGAAACCGTGCCATCAGAACCGATGGATACCAATTCTGCTTCATTGGGTATGTTGATCCCTGGCACCAATGGATAACCATCTGCTGTCATGATCGTTCCCTCTTCATTGATTTTGAAAGAACCATCCCGCGTGTAGGACGTGCCTCCGTCTGGCATTTCTATCTGAAAGAATCCATCTCCCTCGATAGCAATATCCAAAGCATTACCCGTTTGAATGAAAGCGCCTGGCGTAAACACTTTTGCGATAGCCGATGGGCGCGTACCATGCCCTACCTGGATACCTTCCGGTATCGTGGTACCAGCGGCTGTTTCGCTACCGGCTGGCTTAATGGTTTCATAGAGTAAATCCTGAAAGTTAACACGGCTTTTTTTGAACCCCGTCGTATTCACGTTTGCGAGGTTGTTCGCAATGGTGTCAATGGACAACTGTTGCGCAATCATGCCTGTTGCCGCGGTAAACATGGATCGAATCATTATGAATTACTCCCTGCCATTGCGAAATCTTTGAATGCGAGCGATAAATAACTTTGATAATATTTCATGTTAGATAATATTTTTTAGGTCAATATTTACATAGTTGGCATGCCGACTTGTTCGATCAGGCGTCCAACTGTACCGTCCAGAGCTTGTATAACTTGTTGATTGGCCTCATAAGCACGCATCCCCATCATCATATTGATGAGTTCATTGGGAAGGTTTACATTGGACATTTCCAAATGTTTATGTGCGACCTGTGTTTCAGCAGCCTGGGCAGAATTTTCCAGGACTTCATCTGTTGCGAAGTACAGGTTGTCCCCTTCACGCAGCAAACGTGTGGGTTCTGCAAACTCCACAATTTGAAGTTGTCCCGCAGGGAATCCATCTACCTGCACACCACCATCTGCACCTATATTCACCTCGGCACCATCTACAGAGATGGGCTGGCCGTTTATGCCAAGGACTTTATACCCTTCGTGTGTAGCAAGCTCGCCTTGCGGGTCCACCATAAAATCACCACTTCGGCTGTAACGGTCTCCCTCTGGTGTGTCAATTACGAAATACCCAGGGCCGATTAAAGCCATTTGAAATGGATTGTCCGTTTTACGCAAAACACCTGCGGCAAGATCACTGTATGATTCTACGATACGAACACCGCCAGCAGGTGCAGAATCAGAATCAAAGTGAAAAGGGCGACGTAAAGTTTCAGAAAAAATTTCATTGAAACCAAGTTGCACTGGGGCATGACGTTTATATCCGGGTGTGGAGACATTCGCAATATTGTTGGCCAGAATATCTTGACGTTTTTCTACTGCCAGCATTCCACCGGCTGCCGTATATAATCCCTGTATCATGCTTGTATTTCCAGATTTTTAATGCTTCGCAATACTCCATTCAACCTTTATATTTTTTCAGCACATAATTAAATATGCTGGCTAAAATCAGGGAAGGCCCGCGCCATCCCGCGACGGATACAGAAACACATGGGACAATGTACTTCGTTGCGTCGGGCCAACCACTCATGAGGAAAACCCGGATGGGAGCCGGATTCTAATGATTAGGGTATGCAATAGCTGTGCCAACCGATATTTTTTGGAGATACTGGTGTATTGACAAGAAAAAAGCATGAAAACAGCACTATGCAATGGGTGAAAGGTTTTCGTGGAAAATTGCATCATAAACAACACACAGGACTTTTTTGCCGCTATTGGAATATTCTGCAGCTTGAAAATGGGAATACATCTACTACCGTGTCATCTCATTTAATTTAAATTCTACAAAATGCTGCTGCAACCAGGAACTTGGCATATAGATGCCAGCGTATTCATGCGATAAGGTATGGACTTTATATTGCTCAGAGTTTTTATTGAAAATTCGGTGTCTTGACCATACAGTAGCAACTTGCTAAGATGGCTTCATCTATAAGAATGCTTTCATTTTTGTAACTTGAAATAACTTCACAAGTCATATAACTCAGCAATGCGAGAGACACGATGCATGAAATACCCCTGGCGGATTTACGTAAGCCCATCACCATAGAAAAAACTGAGCTTTTCCCGGTACGTTACCCGACGATGATGCGATTCCGGTTTTTTGAAGGCCCCATTTCTGGTGGGGGACGACCGGCTGTATTGATTAAGATTACGGCGAGTGACGGAACCGTTGGATGGGGGGAGAGTGTCCCTGTTCCGAGATGGAGCTATGAGACTCTGGAAGGTGCTGTTTCCACGCTTGAAAACTACCTGATCCCGATTCTTTCTGGCATGAATCCTTTCGATCTGGAATCTATCCACAAAGTAATGAATAAGGAAATTGCTAATGGATTCTCTACTGGCGCGCCAATAACCAAAGCAGGTATTGATATTGCCATTCACGACTTGATTGGGAGATCAACTGGACTGAATATGGCGGAATTCTGGGGGCGCACAACACCAGATGATTTAACATTAAGCTGGACCTTAAACCCGGTTACGCTTGATGATGTCGCTCCGCTGATCGCTGAAGGCAAAAAGCGTGGATATGAACATTTTAATATCAAAATCGCACCTGATCCCAAGTTTGATTTGGAATTATGCCGTATGGTGAAAGCAGAAGTACCGGACGGGTTCTTGTGGGCAGATGCCAACGGTGGTTTTGAGCCCCCAGAAGCTATATATATGGCGCCAAGAATCGCCGAAGCTGGGGCCGCAGTCTTTGAACAACCTGTCCCCATAAACCGCATCAGTGCATATCAGGAAATCCGCCGCGTCAGTCCCATTCCAATCATTATCGACGAAGGGGTTGTGACACCTGCCGATTTACTGGAATTTATCAAGCTGGATATGTGTGACGGGATGGCCATGAAGCCAGCACGGTGTGGCGGGTTACAATCGGCAGCACGCCAACTGCAAATTCTGCAAGACTCTGGCAAAATGTTTTTAGGTAGTGGACTGACGGACCCGGATGTATCGTTGGCTGCCTCATTAATTTTATATGGCGCTTTTGGCTTAAAATACCCTGCTGCATTGAATGGTCCACAATTCCTGGGTGAAAGTGTATTGAAAGAGCCTTTTACTGTTGAGAATGGCAGGATTCGAATTCCCAAGGGGCCGGGGCTGGGTATTGAAGTAGACGAAGAAAAAGTACAGAATTTAATGGAACGATCCAAAATATAAAACAATTGGAGAGGAATCTTGTCATGTCTGTAATGACTACCCTATTGTTGTCTGTCGTATTGACCGTCCCCACAGGTTTTGTTGTGGAACAGGATGGCGATACGTTGACATTGTATGAAAATGGTGCTCCCGTGCTGGTCTATCGAATTCAATCCGTGCCAGCACCGGAAGGTGTTCCAGAACACCAGACACGTGCGGGATATATCCATCCACTGTATGATCCGGCTGGAAATCCGTTGACAGAAGATTTCCCCGATGACCATTACCACCATCGTGGCGTATTTGCTGCCTGGCCGGATGTGCGTGCGGGTGAACGCAACTTGAATGTATGGTTATTGAGTGAAGCACGGCCCCATGTCCGTTCCTGGCGTATAGATGCACTTGACTCCAAACAGGCAGTTCTTATGTTTAACAATATCTGGTCCTTTGATGATGCCCCGGAAGTCGCTGTATTGGAAGAACAATTTGAATTGACTGTTCATGCTTATCAAGATAACAAGCGGGTCATTGATGTGGTTATGACCTATACGAACAGACATGATTCTACTGTTGGATTCTATGGTGCCCCGGAAGAAAATAAAGGATATGGCGGCTTGAATGTTCGGCCTGATTCTACCCGGGAACCATTGACTTTTACTGCACAACCCGGTGTTGTGGATGAGGACAAACTCTACTTGGAATCTCCGTGGGTGGACGTCTCGTACGCAATATCTGCCGATGATTTGGATGGTGATAAGTCTGGTATTGCGATATTTCAACACCCACAGAATCCCGGCTATCCGCATCCAGGATGGATACTGCGTCATTATGGATTCCTGGGAGTTTCCTGGCCCCATACAGAAAGCCACCTGTTGGAACCCGGTGCGTCATTTACCTTGAAATACCGCATGCTGACCCATATGGGCAATGCCGATGAAGCTGGAATTGAAACAGCATTCGTCGAATATGAGTCTTCGCAACAATAACACTACAGGCAGGCAACGAATTGAGAGCCTGCATGCATCTCTGCTGAATTTTTGCTGGTACCTATTGCACAAATCGGTAGGATTTTGGTATGCTACACACTCAAAAATAACGAAAATCCAAACGAAACGCAGCATTCTGGTGGAGAATCAAATACATGTCGGGTCATTCAAAGTGGAGCACCATCAAGCGTAAAAAAGGGGCTTTGGATGCAAAGCGTGGAAAAATATTTTCACGTCTTGCAAAAGAAATCACCGTGGCAGCCAAGATTGGCGGTGGTGATCCGGTAGCCAATCCACGATTACGCACCGTATTAAATGCTGCCCGTAACGCCAACATGCCCAATGACAACATTGAGCGTGCAATTAAAAAGGGAACCGGCGAACTGCCGGGTGTTTCCTATGAAGACAGTCGCTATGAATGTTATGGCCCGGCTGGTGTAGGGCTTATCGTGGATATTCTGACCGACAACAAGCGGCGAACCGTAGCAGAGATACGGCACTTGGTTAACAAGTACAACGGCAGCATGGCAGAAAATGGCGCGGTAAGCTGGAATTTCGAAGAGAAAGGGATAATCACCCTACCAAAAGAAAACCTCAGCGAAGAGGAAGTATTCGACAAGGCCATAGAAGCTGGTGCCGAAGATGTTGATGTAGAAGGTGATTTGTATGAAATCACCACTGAACCAACCCTGCTGCATGCGGTGGCGAGTGCCCTGGAAGAAATGGGACATCCGCCAGAGGAAGCCAAGCTGACCATGCTACCCAAAACGACTATTGAGGTCGATGCGCATGCCATCCGTTCTGTATTGAACCTGATTGAATCGTTGGAAGACAACGATGATGTCCAGGATGTCTACAGTAACCTTGAAGTAAATGAGGCCGTTCTTGCCGAAGCCATGGCAGAGTAGTGCACCAGGGCACAATTCCTGTCAGAGTAGCACGGGGCAGCGTTATGCGTGTGTTGGGATTTGATCCCGGTACTGCAACTACAGGATACGGGGTAGTCGAAAAACAGGGAAGCAAGCTGATTCACATCGCCCATGGTGTGATTCGAACATCACCGGATTTATTTTTTGCAGACCGATTAAAAATCATCTACGAGGAGGCGCAACGTCTCCTCGTTTTGCATGATCCGGATTTTGTGGCACTGGAGAGATTGTATTTCAAACAAAATGTCACGACCGGTATCACAGTGGCGCAAGCCAGAGGTGTGCTGGCCCTGGCTGCCGTGCTGGCAGAGAAGCCTGTCAGTGAATTCAGTCCGACCGAAGCTAAAACCGCGATTACAGGTTATGGAAAGGCCGATAAAAGGCAGGTACAGGAAATGATAAAGATTTTACTTAATCTTTCAGAAATTCCGCGCCCGGATGACGCTGCCGATGCCTTGGGAATGGCCATCTGCCGATTGCATTCTGGCAACTATGACACAGGATTGAAGCGATAAGCCGAAGGGCCGTTCCTGTCAGGTAGAACAGCCCCCGCTTGAATCGTTATAGTATCTCGATGCTTGCAACAGAATGACCTGTACTTGTTATCAAGGCACGCAAGATGAAGTTTCACAAAATTGACTTTTTTAAGGGCCAGGCAACCAAATGTATGCATTTCTCAGGGGCACCATCGCGTTAAAAAGCAAGGGCTATCTTGTTGTTGATGTAAATGGAGTAGGATATGAGGTTTTTGTACCTGATAGCGTCTACCGCCGTCTCCAACTCCAGCAAGATGCGACTTTATTGACCTATTGTCATATTCGGGAAGACCTGTTTCAGATATTCGGCTTCCTGAAAGAAGAAGAAAAGGCGTTGTTCATACAACTTTTGGGCATTAATAAAATCGGCCCGAAGGTAGCCCTGGCGGTCTTGTCTACCTTGTCTGTGCAGGAGTTTTCCCGTGCCATTCAAAACAACGATGTTGACGCATTCAAGCGGGTACCTGGCATAGGCAAAGCAATGGCCCAACGCATAGTCCTGGAAATTCGTGGCAAAATGGGCCAGAATACAGAATTGGATGTGCTGCTGGGAACGGACAAACCCGAAGAGGCTACCTATGAAGGTGACGATGTATATGAAGCGCTCATAAGTCTAGGGTGTACACCACAGGAGGCTCGAAGAGCCACAGACAATGCACGAAAAAGTCTGGGTGAAGAGGCATCGGCAGAAGATTTGGTGCGAACGGCATTACGTTCCATGGCCAGGGTAAAGTAACATGAGCGAAGACAATGTATTGGACCCCGGTGTCCGTGATGACGACAGTGCCTATGATGACAGAATACGACCGCAACGTCTGGACGATTTTCCGGGACAGGAAGCGACCAAAGAAAAGCTGCAAATCGCCATTCAGGCAGCCAGGCAACGAAACGAACCGCTGGACCATCTTTTGCTGAGTGGGCCCCCCGGACTTGGCAAGACTACCCTGGCTCGTATTATCGCAAATGAAATGGGCGTCGACATCAAACAATCTTCGGGTCCCGTAATTGAGCGTCAGGCTGATTTGTCCGCTATTCTGACCAGCCTCGAATCGTTTGATGTCTTCTTCATCGATGAGGTACACCGTCTGAACCACGCGGTAGAAGAAACCTTGTACTCCGCTATGGAAGATTTCGAGGTGGACATCATGCTGGGCAAAGGCCCGACAGCACGATCTATGAAGATTGGGCTGAAACCTTTTACACTCATCGGGGCGACGACCCGTGCCGGGCTGCTTACACCACCGTTGCGCGCCCGGTTTGGTGACACCTGTCGATTTGAATTTTACAGCCCTGAAGAACTGGAAACGATCATCCTGCGGTCTGCTCGTATCCTGAATGTTCCCATAGAAGAAGAAGGCGCACTGGAAATTGCTTCGCGGGCACGGGGAACCGCACGGGTGGCAAATCGACTGTTACGCCGTGTTCGGGACTTTGCCCAGGTAAAAGGAGACGGCATAATAACCCGGGATATTGCCACGGCAGCATTAAAGTTGCTGCGAATTGACGTCCTTGGGCTGGATGACATGGACCGGGCAATACTATGTACCATCATCGAAAAATTTGGTGGTGGTCCGGTGGGTGTTTCCTCCATGGCTGTTGCCATAGGAGAAGAACGGCAGACGGTTGAGGAAGTACACGAACCGTACCTGATTCAGATTGGATTCATGAAACGTACCCAGCAGGGGCGTGTCGCCACACCCCTTGCGTACCGCCATTTTGGCTATAATCCACCCGATCAAGGCCAAGGCCAGGACCAGGCCAATTTGTTTTAGAATTGAATGAATTCAATAGACTTAGAGCGTATCTTTCCCAAGATCAATAGTTTGTAAATATTGTTGTGATTTTTTGCATTTAACTGATCATGGAAATGGGGTTAACTCCGAAGGCTCATAATAAAAACGTTTGGGGTCGTCAGGTTCCCATTGATAAACCTTCAAATCGCACGCGTCATTATCATCGAAAACGACGCCTTCGTCTTCTAATAAATTACGTTGCAGAGAAGGCCGCCCCATGTCACCACCAAGACTTACTTGGCCTTTTCTGTTGATGACACGCTGCCAGGGTATACTTTCCCGGTAACCACTCATACGCAAGGCATACCCGACTGCCCGGGCTGCTCGCGGCGCACCAAGGATGGTGGCAACCTGCCCATAGGTCATGACGCGGCCCACGGGTATTTCACCTACCAGCCGATATACAGCTTCATAAAACGATATCATACGATCAATCGCTGATTATCCAGCCCGAACTTCTCTACGCTCGGGATCATATATCATGCGCTTGCCCTGGTCGAAGGACATTATTGCCATAATTGCAGCAATGCTGTGGCTATATCCAGCTTCTATATCGGCATTTGGTTTTTCCCGGCTTCGAATACATTCCACCCAGTTCTGAATATGATCGGGTTGGGCGATGTGTTCGATTTTGGTTGGTTCACTGACCGCAGGCTCCTTACCACGTACCCCGTGAGAGGTCAATACTGGATTACCCCAGTCTGCCAAATCCATCTCGGCCTCATCGCCGTAGAATCTGAAGGTGTTGCCACTTTCGTTTCCGAAATTGGTGCAATAATTCATCAGGAAGCCTTCCGGATAAGTCCATAACGCTTCAATGTGGTCCGGACAAGTAAATTTATGCTCGTCATTCCAGGTATAAGAACCCCCCAGACAGACCGCACTTTCCGGATACTTTGCGCCTGTGATGTAATGAACGAGGTCGAAGAAATGGGCACCCAGTCCTGGTAATGCGCCATCTGAAAAGTCACGGTAACCATACCAGGCCGAACAAAAGACAGAATCAAAGGTTTTTGTTGAGTGAGGCATACAGAACTCTGCCCAGTCTACATCGTCTTCGGTCAAGTCGGTCTTGATATGCGGATACCAATAAGGCCGCCAAGTATTACGGTGCTGTTCGATGCGGCCAACACGCCCCAGTGTGCCTTTCTGGTACACTTCCCGGGCTCCTGCCATGCTTGCCATGCTGCGTAATTGTGTTCCTACTTGAACCACAGCGTTGTGTTTGATAACCGCGTCATACGCAATATCAAGTTCTTCCATCGTCATGGCCATCGGTTTTTCGACATAGGCATCTTTACCTGCTTCCATGCAGTCTTTCAACTGCAAGGCATGCTGATGATCACATGAAGCAATGATGACGGCATCGATATTGTCCAGTTCCAGCAATTCGCGGTGTGAAACACATTGTCGTGGAGCTTTATCGTACCACGATTTCACCAAGTCCGCTGCCTCTTCCCGATGGGAATGCCAGGGGTCACAAACCGCAGTTATTTCCAGGTTGTGTGAACTTGCATAACGATGCAGGCCCGGCATGAGGGCACCTTTGCTTCGATTGCCGCAGCCTAAAACAGCTACAGATAAACGATCATTGGCACCTGCTGCACGTGCGCGTGTTGCCGCAGCCATACTGTACGCGGTAGCACCGACAGCCATTGTTTTCATGAATCCACGCCGGTTAATTGCAGGGTGTGACTCGGACATAACAGCATCCTCCGAATTTATGAAGTGATTTTCATTAATACAACTATATTCTATGAGACTTGTTCCCATTGGCATTCAGATTTTATGGCATGTGACACAAACTTATGTAATCATAAGGTAATGACAGTATTTTCGCAAGCTTATGTGTTGCCTGCTTGCATTCATTTTGCCAAATAGTTGAGAAAAGGCGTTATCTTATGCGATAACAGTGCTGCATGGGGAAGTATAACAAGCAAGGTTGGACATTTCCCTGTGTACGTCGGTATTATCGTAAGCTGAGTTGATATGATATGAAATATCTGAATGGGCGGTCCGGGGGATGCCGTCAGCTCACCCCACCCCCAAGTATTAGCAGAGAGGGATGAATAATGGCAAGAAAAACGTTGAATGTAGCAATGGTTGGTGCTTCGTTTATGGGCAAAGCACACAGCAATGCCTGGCGCAAGGTAGACATGTTTTTTGATCTGCCGGTTAAGCCAGTAATGAAGGTAATGTGCGGCAAGTTTCCCGAGGAGCTTGAGGTTTCAGACCGTTATGGCTGGGAAGAGACCTCGCTGGACTGGAAAGAAACCGTTAATCGTCCGGATATAGATATTGTCGATGTCTGTACACCGAATTTTCTTCATATGCCAATCGCTATAGAAGCTGCGAAAGCTGGCAAGCATGTAGTGTGTGAAAAGCCCCTTGCAAATACACTAGGCGATGCCGAAGCTATGCTGGCGGCGGTAAAAAGTGCTGGTATCAAGCACATGTGCGGATTCTCTTATCGGTTTGCTCCTGCTGTCCAAGCCATGAAAAAGCTTATTTCAGAAGGTGGTCTGGGGGAAATTTTCCATTTTCGCGCCGCATACCAGCAAGACTGGATTGTAGACCCCGATTTTCCGATGGTCTGGCGCTTGAAGAAAGAGCATACGGGATCAGGTGCCTTGGGTGATATCGGTGCTCACATCACTGATTTGTGCCATTTCCTGGTTGGCCCTGTATGCGAGGTCACCAGTGCCATGCAGACCTTTATTAAAGAGCGTGCCATTGCAAACTCCGATGTGGGTGCCTGGGGCGCGAAAGACAGTGCCAAGAGCAAGCAATATGATACTGTGGATGTAGATGATGCCGCAGTTTTTATTGGACGAATCAAGGACAGCAATACGTTGGCCACGTTCGAAGCAACACGCTTTGCGCCAGGACGTCGCAATTATAATGCGATAGAAATTTATGGTAGTAAAGGTTCTCTTTTGTGGAACCAGGAAGAAATGAATGTCTTCCACTACTTTAACCGGAGTGATCCGGATACACTTCAAGGTTTCCGTAGAATCATTGCATGCGAAGGCCAGCCTTTTACCCAGGCTTGGTGGCCACCAGGACACATTATTGGTTACGAGCATCTGTTTGTACATGAAATGCATGATTTCATATGTGAACTTGATAGCCCATCTGCTACCTATCCTACCTTTGAAGATGCGGTTAAATGTCAACGTGTTCTTGACGCAGTGGAGACAGCGGCTGAATCACGCAAATGGGAAAAAGTCAAAGACTAGCAATCAGGATATTTTCATGCGAATATACGTATGATGGGGAAACGCAAACAGTTTTAAAGCGAAACATAAATCGGAGGGTACAACCATGAAACTTGGTTTGTTTTCAGTTTTATTCAGCGACAAATCGTTGAAAGAAGTCATGGACATAATTCGTCCACTCGAATTGAAGACCATTGAAATCGGCACGGGAAATTATCCTGGCGATGCCCATTGTCCATTGAATGAAATGCTTGAGTCCAAGCCCAAGCGTGATGAACTGCTTGCTTTGATCAAAGGTGAAGGTCTGGAGCTGGCAGCACTGAGTTGCCACGGTAATTGCCTGCATCCCGATCCCGATTTTGCACAGAAAAT